>CZKB01000024.1_pt1 | contig 5711 bp, 6 predicted proteins | sample 1657981 | NCBI WGS metagenome assembly CZKB01 (sample SAMEA3501707, study PRJEB10267) | metagenome | biome: nitrite oxidizing laboratory bioreactor; material: liquid mineral medium | place: Austria | collected 2011-12-21 | reverse complement strand
AATGTATGTCCGGCGGCGTCCTACTCTCCCACAACCTCTCGGTTGCAGTACCATCGGCGCTGAAAGGCTTAACTTCCGGGTTCGGTATGGGACCGGGTGTTTCCCGTTTCGCTATGGCCGCCGTAACTCTTTCAACCTGTTCAAACCACCCTCAGTATTCGAGGGAGCGGGTTTGTTGGTTGGGAACTGCCTAGTGGACGCGAACATCGTGTTCGTCTTGTGCGCGGGTGTCTCACACTGTTCACACAATGGTCTTTCGCATTGTGTGTGTGGTTGTGTACGTGGTTGGGACAAGCCCTCGGCCTATTAGTACCGGTCGGCTGGGCATTACTGCTGTACACCTCCGGCCTATCAACCCCATGTTCTGTGGGGGGCCTTACCCACTTGTGTGGTGGGAAACCTCATCTTGAAACGTGCTTCCCGCTTAGATGCATTCAGCGGTTATCACTTCCGAACGTAGCCAACCAGCCGTGCTCCTGGCGGAACAACTGGCACACCAGAGGTTCGTCCATCCCGGTCCTCTCGTACTAGGGACAGCCTTTCTCAAGTTTCCTGCGCGCGCGGCGGATAGGGACCGAACTGTCTCACGACGTTCTAAACCCAGCTCGCGTGCCGCTTTAATGGGCGAACAGCCCAACCCTTGGGACCTACTCCAGCCCCAGGATGCGACGAGCCGACATCGAGGTGCCAAACCATCCCGTCGATATGGACTCTTGGGGAAGATCAGCCTGTTATCCCCGGGGTACCTTTTATCCGTTGAGTGACCACGCTTCCACATGCCGTGGCCAGATCACTAGTTCCGACTTTCGTCCCTGCTCGACATGTCTGTCTCACAGTCAAGCTCCCTTGTGCACTTACACTCGCCACCTGATTGCCAACCAGGCTGAGGGAACCTTTGAGCGCCTCCGTTACATTTTAGGAGGCAACCGCCCCAGTTAAACTACCCATCAGGCACTGTCCCTGATCCGGATAACGGACCTAGGTTAGACATCTAGTACGACCAGAGTGGTATTTCAACGTTGACTCCACAACCACTGGCGTGGCTGCTTCACAGTCTCCCACCTATCCTACACAAGCCGTACCAAACACCAATACCAAACTATAGTAAAGGTCCCGGGGTCTTTCCGTCCTGCCGCGCGTAACGAGCATCTTTACTCGTAGTGCAATTTCGCCGAGTCCATGGTTGAGACAGTGGGAAAGTCGTTACTCCATTCGTGCAGGTCGGAACTTACCCGACAAGGAATTTCGCTACCTTAGGATGGTTATAGTTACCACCGCCGTTTACTGGGGCTTAAATTCTCAGCTTCGACCCCGAAGGGTCTAACCGGTCCTCTTAACCTTCCAGCACCGGGCAGGAGTCAGTCCGTATACATCGTCTTACAACTTCGCACGGACCTGTGTTTTTAGTAAACAGTCGCTTTCCCCTGGTCTCTGCGGCCATCACCGCTTCCCCCAGCAAGTGGGTTCACGGATCCGGCCCCCCTTCTCCCGAAGTTACGGGGGCATTTTGCCGAGTTCCTTAACCATGGTTGTCTCGATCGCCTTAGTATTCTCTACTTGATCACCTGAGTCGGTTTGGGGTACGGGCGGCTCGTTGCTCGCTAGAGGTTTTTCTCGACAGCATAGGATCACCCACTTCGCCATATATGGCTCCGCGTCACGTCTCAGACTCCACACCCAAGTGGATCTGGCGGATTTGCCTACCAGACGTCCTACACGCTTGCCCACAGAACAACCATCGCTGTGGTTGGGCTACCTTCCTGCGTCACCCCATCGCTTGACTACTACCAGCTCGGGTCCCACGCTCCGCCCACCAGCCTCGCCCCGAAGGGTCCGGTCCGATGAGTTTCGGGTGGTTAGCATCACCAGGTTCGTCATGGGCGCAACTTCGCCGGTACGGGAATATCAACCCGTTGTCCATCGACTACGCCTGTCGGCCTCGCCTTAGGTCCCGACTTACCCAGGGCAGATTAGCTTGACCCTGGAACCCTTGATCATTCGGCGCACGGGTTTCTCACCCGTGATTCGCTACTCATGCCTGCATTCTCACTCGTGTGGCCTCCACGCCTGGATCACTCCGACGCTTCACTGCCCACACGACGCTCCCCTACCCATCCAGCGCACTGAACACCCATCAAGTGGATGCTGATGTATTCGCTGAATGCCATAGCTTCGGCGGATGACTTGAGCCCCGCTACATTGTCGGCGCGGAATCACTTGACCAGTGAGCTATTACGCACTCTTTCAAGGGTGGCTGCTTCCAAGCCAACCTCCTGGTTGTCAATGCGACTCCACATCCTTTTCCACTTAGTCACCGCTTAGGGGCCTTAGCTGATGGTCTGGGCTGTTTCCCTCTCGACTACGGAGCTTATCCCCCGCAGTCTCACTGCTGCGCTCTCACTTACCGGCATTCGGAGTTTGGCTAACGTCAGTAACCTTGTAGGGCCCATTAGCTATCCAGTGCTCTACCTCCGGCAAGAAACACGCAACGCTGCACCTAAATGCATTTCGGGGAGAACCAGCTATCACGAAGTTTGATTGGCCTTTCACCCCTATCCACAGGTCATCCCCTCAGTTTTCAACCTAAGTGGGTTCGGTCCTCCACGTCGTCTTACCGACGCTTCAACCTGCCCATGGATAGATCACTTCGCTTCGGGTCTTGAGCGCGCTACTGAAACGCCCTATTCGGACTCGCTTTCGCTACGGCTTCCCCACACGGGTTAACCTCGCAACACACCGCAAACTCGCAGGCTCATTCTTCAAAAGGCACGCCGTCACCCCGCACAAGGCGAAGCTCCGACGGATTGTAGGCACACGGTTTCAGGTACTATTTCACTCCCCGCCAGGGGTACTTTTCACCTTTCCCTCACGGTACTTGTCCGCTATCGGTCATCAAGGAGTATTTAGGCTTAACGGGTGGTCCCGCCAGATTCACACGGAATTTCAGGGGTTCCGTGTTACTTGGGAACACGCTCCAGAGCCAGTGTCTTACGTCTACGGGCCTATCACCCTCTACGGTACGGCTTTCCAACCGGCTTCGACTTCCACACTGGTTTCTTACTCTGTACCTCACCGGCAGATGAGATCGAGCGGTCCCACGACCCCGTACCTGCAACCCCTGCCGGGTATCACACAGACACGGTTTAGCCTCATCCGATTTCGCTCGCCACTACTCTCGGAATCACTGTTGTTTTCTCTTCCTGTCGGTACTGAGATGTTTCACTTCCCGACGTTCCCTCCACACACCCTATGTGTTCAGGTGCGGGTAACACGACATGACTCGTGCTGGGTTTCCCCATTCGGACACCCCCGGATCACAGCTTGGTTGCCAACTCCCCAGGGCTTATCGCAGGCTCCAACGTCCTTCATCGGCTCTTGATGCCAAGGCATCCACCATGTGCCCTTCATAGCTTGTCTCAACAACGTCAAAACAACACACACAAAGAAACACCACCAGTCCACCCCCCAATCAAAGAGGCAGACCAGCTCGCCACCGACCCCCTCAAGACAAGGAAGAGCCGGCAGCACACACATACAAGCAACCAGACACCACAACCCGCATGTCGCTAGACACCGGGAAAGATGACGCTGGTTGCAAAGATGCTCGCGTCCACTATGCAGATCTCAAACAACAACCCCACCAACCCCCTCACACACCACCACCGGGCCACGACCACGGTCAACAACCGCAGCCCCACCAGACAGCACCCGTGCGCTCAGGCGAAGGGAGGAACCAGAAGACCCAACCAGAACCCCAGGGCACTAGACCCCAGGACTCAAACGGCTGATCCTTCAGGACCCAACAGTGTGTTCAACCATCCCCCCACCAACGTGAGGCAGACGCCCAGCATCATGGCTCTTGCGAACCACAGCTGACAGTCGACGTTCCACTAGTGAGACACCACCATCGCACCCACACATTCGGTGGGCATCGGGGTGTGTGCTCCTTAGAAAGGAGGTGATCCAGCCGCACCTTCCGGTACGGCTACCTTGTTACGACTTCGTCCCAATCGCCAGCCCCACCTTCGACGGCTCCCTCCACAAGGGTTGGGCCACCGGCTTCGGGTGTTGCCGACTTTCGTGACGTGACGGGCGGTGTGTACAAGGCCCGGGAACGTATTCACCGCAGCGTTGCTGATCTGCGATTACTAGCGACTCCGACTTCATGGGGTCGAGTTGCAGACCCCAATCCGAACTGAGACCGGCTTTTTGGGATTCGCTCCCCCTTACGGGATCGCAGCCCTTTGTACCGGCCATTGTAGCATGCGTGAAGCCCTGGACATAAGGGGCATGATGACTTGACGTCATCCCCACCTTCCTCCGAGTTGACCCCGGCAGTCTCCTATGAGTCCCCACCATTACGTGCTGGCAACATAGAACGAGGGTTGCGCTCGTTGCGGGACTTAACCCAACATCTCACGACACGAGCTGACGACAGCCATGCACCACCTGTACACCCCCAAAAGAAGCCCCATCTCTGGAGCGGCAGGGTGTATGTCAAACCCAGGTAAGGTTCTTCGCGTTGCATCGAATTAATCCGCATGCTCCGCCGCTTGTGCGGGCCCCCGTCAATTCCTTTGAGTTTTAGCCTTGCGGCCGTACTCCCCAGGCGGGGCGCTTAATGCGTTAGCTGCGGCACGGAATCCGTGGAATGGACCCCACACCTAGCGCCCAACGTTTACGGTGTGGACTACCAGGGTATCTAATCCTGTTCGCTCCCCACACTTTCGCTCCTCAGCGTCAGGTCATTCCCAGAGAACCGCCTTCGCCACCGGTGTTCCTCCTGATATCTGCGCATTTCACCGCTACACCAGGAATTCCGTTCTCCCCTGAATACCTCTAGTCTGCCCGTATCGAAAGCAAGCCAGGTGTTAAGCACCTGGTTTTCACTCCCGACGCGACAAACCGCCTACGAGCCCTTTACGCCCAATAATTCCGGACAACGCTCGCACCCTACGTATTACCGCGGCTGCTGGCACGTAGTTGGCCGGTGCTTCTTCTGCAGGTACCGTCACTTGCGCTTCGTCCCTGCTGAAAGAGGTTTACAACCCGAAGGCCGTCATCCCTCACGCGGCGTTGCTGGATCAGGCTTCCGCCCATTGTCCAATATTCCCCACTGCTGCCTCCCGTAGGAGTCTGGGCCGTGTCTCAGTCCCAGTGTGGCCGGTCACCCTCTCAGGCCGGCTACCCGTCGAAGCCATGGTGAGCCATTACCTCACCATCAAGCTGATAGGCCGCGAGCACATCCCTGGCCGAAAAACTTTCCACCACCATCCCATGCGAGAAGTGGTCGTATCCGGTATTAATCACCGTTTCCGGTGGCTATCCCAAAGCCAGGGGCAGATTACTCACGTGTTACTCACCCGTTCGCCGCTCGAGTACCCCCGAAGGAGCCTTTCCGCTCGACTTGCATGTGTTAAGCACGCCGCCAGCGTTCGTCCTGAGCCAGGATCAAACTCTCCATCGAAAACATACCCACCAACCACCAAAGCAGCCAGCAGGACTATCAATAAGAGCCACATCCCCTGACTGAACAAAACTAGCATTTGAGAACCCCCCAAAAAGAGGCCCTCGCCAGAATCATTGTCAAAGAAACCGCGACCACCCAACCCAAACCCACAAAGGATCCAGACCAAGTAGCCAACGGGGCATAACAAACTAATTCGTCGACTAATCAAACACACTGTTGAGTTCTCAAGTATCAGACGCAC
>CZKB01000020.1_pt1 | contig 14668 bp, 13 predicted proteins | sample 1657981 | NCBI WGS metagenome assembly CZKB01 (sample SAMEA3501707, study PRJEB10267) | metagenome | biome: nitrite oxidizing laboratory bioreactor; material: liquid mineral medium | place: Austria | collected 2011-12-21 | reverse complement strand
CCCACCCCCACCCCGACACCCACGCCCACACCCACGCCCACACCCACGCCCACACCCACACCGACGCCGACGGGCTTCCCCAACGCGGCCAGCACGGGCGTGCCGGCCGGGGTCACCCTGGAGCCGTACACCGGGCCGTGCATCTTCCGTGAGTCCCACGGCTCGTCCGCGGTGATCGACGGCAAGGACGTGCGCGCGACGTGCAGCGAGCTGGTCGCCTACCACCCGTTCGCGCTCACCATCCGCAACAGCCGCGTCCCCCGCGTCGAGGTGACCAACAGGGGCCAGAGCCTCGACATCCGCGACAGCGAGGTCATCGCCGGGGGCTGGTGGGACGGAGCGCTCTGGGGCTCGAACATCACCGCCACCCGCGTGGAGGTGACGGGCGGCCAGCACTCGGTGCACTGCATGGACAACTGCACCATCGTCGACTCCTGGCTCCACGCCCAGTCCAACCCCGACGGCGGCAGTGCCCACACCAACGCCTTCCTCACCAACGGCGGTGAGGGAATGGTGCTGCGGCACAACACCCTGCACTGCGACTCGATCCTCAACCGGACCGACGGCGGGTGCACGGCCGACGTCTCCCTCTTCGGCGACTTCGGACCCGTGCGGGACGTGCTCGTCGAGCGCAACCTGCTGAAGGCGAACGCCTCGTCCATCTCCTACTGCGCCTACGGGGGCTACTCCCCGAGCAAGCCCTACCCGGTCGCGACGCAGATCCGCTTCATCGACAACGTCTTCGAACGCGGCCCCAACCGCCGGTGCGGTGTCTACGGACCAGCGACGTCCTTCCAGACGTCGGCGGCCGGGAACGAGTGGCGTGGCAACGTGTGGGACTCGGGAGAGCCCGTCCCCGCCGCCTGATCACGGCCCGATCGACCGCCGCCAGCGCCGGATGTCGGTGGCGGCGGTCGATCGATTCCGCGTGAGGCGCCCCGTTCTCCTCAGATCCCGCGCGGGCCTGCCGAACGTGAGGACGTGACCACCCTCCCGTTCGTCGACCCGTCGGACCTGCTGGCCTCCGCCGAGTCCGTCGAGCCGCTCCCCCACACCGTCGCGCGACTGGCCACGCTGGTCGCGGACCCGAACTCCGACATCCGCGAGATCACCGAGACGGTGTCCCTCGACGTCTCCCTGACTGCTGACCTGCTGCGCCGGGCCAACTCGGCGGCCCTCGGCCACCGCGGAGCGATCACGTCGGTGCGAGACGCTGTGGTGCGGCTCGGTCCCAGCACGCTGCTGTCGCTGACCCTGGCCTCGCGCGTGGGCAACAGGATGCTGAAGGCCCTGCCGGCCTACGGCCTGCGGCCCGGCGCGCTCTGGGAGCGCTCGGTGGCCGCGTCGATCGCGGCCGAGGCGATCCGCGCCCGCGCGCGGGTCCCGGTCCCGGCCGAGGCGGGGACCGCCGCCCTGCTGCACGACTTCGGCATGGTCGTGCTGGCCCAGCACTTCGGCAAGCAGATCCTGGACTCGCTGGCCCTGGCCGCCGCCACCGACGGCACGGACCTGCTCGAGACCGAGCGGGTGGTCTTCGGGCTCACCCACGCCGACATCGGCGGCACGGTCGCCGAGGCGTGGGGACTCCCTCTGTCGATCGTCGACGGCATCCGGGACCACCACGAGGCACACGACGACCTGTCCGCCGTGAGTGCGGCGGTGGGGCTGGCGTGCGCGATGTCGTTCGAGATCACGACCCGGGAGGCGGACCCGGAGGAGCTGGCGAGCCAGGCGGCCCGACGACGCCGCGAGGCGGCACCCCTGCTGAGGGTCCTGAAGCTCCAGCCCGACGAGTACCACGAGATCGTGGCGACCGCGCGCGAGCGCTACGACGACGTCGCCGAGCGATACGGCGCCTGAGCCCGCAGCGCGGAGCCGATCGTGTCCGCGGTGTCAGCCCTGGGCCATGTCGACGAACCGTGAGTAGTGGCCCTGGAAGGCGACCGTGAGGTCGCGGGTGGGGCCGTTGCGGTGCTTGGCCACGATGAGGTCGGCCTCGCCGGGGCGGGTCGACTCCTTTTCGTAGACGTCGTCGCGGTGGAGCAGGATCACCATGTCGGCGTCCTGCTCGAGGGAGCCGGACTCACGCAGGTCGCTCATCATCGGGCGCTTGTCGCCGCGCTGCTCGGGACCACGGTTGAGCTGCGACAGCGCGATGATCGGCAGCTCGAGCTCCTTGGCGAGGAGCTTGATGTTGCGGGAGAACTCCGAGACCTCGAGCTGGCGGGACTCGACCTTCTTGCCCGAGCTCATCAGCTGCATGTAGTCGATGACGATGAGCTTGAGGTCGTGGCGCTGCTTGAGCCGGCGGGCCTTGGCCCGGATCTCCATCATCGTCATGTTGGGGCTGTCGTCGATGAACATCGGCGCACCGGAGACCTGGCCCATCTTGCGGGCCAGCTTCTCCCAGTCGTCGTCGCGCATCGTGCCGTTGCGGATGTGGTTGAGCGGGACCTTCGCCTCGGCCGAGAGCAGGCGCATCATGATCTCCGAGCGCGTCATCTCGAGGCTGAAGAAGCAGCTGGTGAGGTTGTTGTGGATCGACGCGGCGCGGCAGAAGTCGAGGGCGAGCGTCGACTTTCCCATCGCGGGGCGGGCCGCGACGATGATCATCTGGCCGGAGTGGAGGCCGTTGGTCAGGTCGTCGAGGTCGGCGAAGCCGGTGGGGACGCCGTAGAGGCCGGCCTCACGGTTGCCGATGGCCTCGATCTCGTCGAGGACGCCGCTCATGATGTCGCCGAGCGGGGCGTAGTCGACGCTCGCGCGGCGGTCGGTGACCTTGTAGACCTCGGCCTGGGCGTTGTCGACGACGTCGTCGATGTCGCCCTCGCCGGCGTAGCCCAGGGAGGCGATGCGGGTGCCGGCCTCGACCAGGCGGCGCAGGATCGCCTTGTCCCGCACGATCTCTGCGTAGTAGCCGGCGTTGGCCGCGATCGGCACGTTGGCCGAGAGGGTGTGGAGGTAGGGGGCCCCGCCGATGCGCTGGAGCTCGCCGCGCTTCTGCAGCTCGGCCGACACGGTGATCGGGTCGGCCGGCTCACCGCGGCCGTAGAGGTCGATGATCGCGTCGTGGATCACCTCGTGGGCGGGGCGGTAGTAGTCGACGCCCTTGATCACGTCGACGACGTCGGCGATCGCGTCCTTGGACAGCAACATCGAGCCGAGCACGCTCTGCTCGGCGGCGTTGTCCTGCGGAGGGGTGCGGTCGCCGGCCGAGCGGGGTGACGCGCCGGGCTCGTAGGCCGCGGGACCGTCGCCCCAGGCCTCGTCGGTGTCCCCCTCGAAGGCGATGCTCACCGGTGCTCCTCTCCACTGACCATCTCACCGGCCACTGCCCATGACGGTAGGCCCGGCCACCGACATCCGCCCGTCCTGGTGGGACGGTCGAGCACGGGCCCGGGCCGGAGCGAACGGCGTCATCCGCTGCCCTTCCGCGCGAGACCGTACGTGCTCGCACCGGGCCATGGGAAGTCGACGACACGAAGTTATCCACAGGATCTGTGGACAACATGGGTACACGGGTGGACGACACGCGACGGGCGGTGCACACGCCGTGGACGCAGGTGTGGATATCCCCGTACCTCATCTGGGATAACCCACTCTGACCTGCGCAAACGCGTTCCACAGTCTGTGGACAGAAAACTCTTGGCAGGTCGGTTCGTTCACCTGTCCGACATCTGGGAGATGCCGGTTGCTTTGTCGACACGGGCAGGAGACCTCCGCCACTTCGCCATCATCCACACGGATCTACACAGGTAGTCAGATCGGACTATGTACACCCCCGGGGCCCGTCAGTATGTGGAACGCGAGTGCAGGCTCGCGACCTGGAGTTCCTAGGGTTGGGCCCGTGAACGCCACCGACCGGGAGATCCTGCGCCTGGCCGTGCCGGCGTTCCTGGCCCTCGTCGCCGAGCCACTCTTCCTGCTCTCCGACGCCGCGATCGTCGGCCACCTCGGCACCCCCGAGCTCGCCGGGCTGGGCGTCGCCGCGGTGATCCTGCAGACCGTCGTCGGGCTCTGCGTCTTCCTGGCCTACGGCACCACGGCGAGCGTCGCGCGCCACCTCGGCGCCGGCGACCTGCGCGCGGCCCTCGCCCAGGGCATCGACGGCGTCTGGCTGGCGATCATCATCGGCACGCTCGCGACCGTCCTCGGCATCGTGCTGACGCCGATGCTCGTCGGCGCCTTCGGCACCGGGACCGAGGTCGCCGACCACGCCGAGACCTACCTGGCGATCGCCTTCCTCGGCACCACGCCCCTGCTGGTCATGCTCGCCGCGACCGGCGTGCTGCGCGGGCTCCAGGACACCCGCACCCCCCTCCGGGTCGCGGTCGTGGGCAACGCGCTCAACATCGTCCTCAACCTCGTTCTGGTCTACGGCCTCGACCTCGGCATCGCCGGCTCCGCCATCGGCTCGGTGCTGGCCCAGCTCGTCTCCGCGGCGTGGCTGGTGGCGGTGGTCGTCCGCGGGGCCCGCGAGCACGACGCCCCGCTGTCTCCCGACCTCCCCGGCATCCGCGCCGCGGCGCACGCCGCCGTCGCGCTCGTCATCCGCACCCTGGCCCTGCGCGCCTGCCTGCTCGTCGGGACGTACGCCGTCACCCGCGTCGGCAGCGGCGCCACCGACGTCAACGTCGCCACCCACCAGGTCGCGATCACGCTCTGGAGCTTCCTCGCCTTCGCCCTCGACGCCATCGCGATCGCGGCGCAGGCGCTCACTGGTCGCTCCCTGGGCCGGGGTGACGTCGAGACGACCCGGCAGCTGACGCGCCGGATGGTTCGGTGGGGGTGGGGCAGCGGGATCGTCGCCGGCGCGGCACTGGCGCTGTCCTCGCCGTTCATCGGCGCGCTGTTCACCACCGACCCCGAGGTGCGCGACCGCCTGGTCCCGGTGCTGCTGGTCGCCGCCGTCGGGCAGCCGCTCGCCGGGCTCGTCTTCGTGCTCGACGGGGTGCTGATCGGCGCGGGCGACGGTGCCTACCTCGCCTGGGCCGGGATCGTGGTGCTGGCCGCGTACGCCCCCGCGGCGCTCGTCGCGGCGACCCTTCCCCACGGCCTGGTGTGGGTGTGGGTGGCGATGACCGTCGTGTTCATGGGAGCGCGCGGGGTGCTGCTGTCGTGGCGGGCCCACGGGGACCGCTGGCTCGTAACCGGAGCGACGCCGGTGCGTTGAGCCTCACGGAGGGAGCGCGCACGGGAGCGCGCACCAGAGGGAGGGCACCATGACCACGCACCGGGTACGCCGCTCGGCGGGCGCAGCAGCGCTCGCGCTCGCGGCCTCGACACTGCTCACGATGGGTGCGGCACCCGCCGGGGCCACCCCGGGCTGCACCGACGAGAGCCAGCCGAAGGACCCGATCCTCGGACTGCCGACCGGCGACGGCTGCGACGACGACACGCCGCCCGACACCCTGCTGACCGTGTCGGCCCCGCCCAACGCGGCCGGTCTGGTCGCCACGACGTCGCAGACCTTCACCTTCGGCTCGCGCGTGTCCGACGGCGACACCGGACCGATCGGGTTCGAGTGCAAGCTCACCGGCGGTGCGCAGGCGCACGACTGGCAGGCCTGCGCGAGCCCGGTCACCGTGACCGGCCTCGCCGACGCCTCCGCGGGCAGCTACGTGTTCGAGGTCCGCGCCGTCGACCTCGGTGACCGGGCCCGGACGCCGGACAACGTGCTGGTGCCGCCCACCGTCACCGACACCCCCGACGAGGACGCGACACCCGCCTCCGTCGCGTGGGGCCAGGACACCAAGGCCCCGTTCGTCTTCGTCAGCCGAGGGGCGTACGACGAGGACACCCCCACCCAGCCCGTGATGACCTCGCCCACCGTGCCGCTGCGCCTCAACAGCAGCGAGCCCGGCTCGGCGTACGAGTGCACGGACAACGGCACGCCGACGACCTGCACCGGACCGAGGTGGGAGATGACCAACCCGCGCCCCGGCCGTCATGTCGTCACCGCGCGTGCCATCGACCGCGCGGGCAACGCCAGCGCCTGGTCGAAGCCGGTCGAGTTCTTCGTGCCCGACAACCTGACCCGGAGCCGCGGGTGGCGCAAGGTCCGCGACGCCGGCTACTTCCGCGGCGACGCGCTCCGGGCCGAGGAGCGGGGTGCCCGTCTCGTGCTGCCTCGCGCCAAGGTCGGTGAGCTGCGGCTGATCGCCCCGACGGGGCCGGGACTGGGCAAGGTCCGCCTGCGGGTGGGTCGCCGGGACTGGCACGTCGTCGACCTCTCGGGACGGCGTACGGCACTCACGCAGTTCACGGTCATCGACCGCTACTCCGGGATGCGTTCGGGCAGGATCACGATCGAGTCGCTGAGCAGCAAGCCGGTCGTCGTCGACGCGGTCGTCGCACGCCCGAACCGGTTCCCGCCGGCCGACTGAGCCGGACTGAATCCCGGGCGCACCCGGACATGCAGGACGGCCCGCCGCCTCCGAGGAGGCAGCGGGCCGTCGTGTGCGTCAGGCTGCGATCAGGCCGGGACGACGTTGAGGGCCACCGTGGCGGACACCTCGTCGTGCAGCTTGACCGACACCTCGTGCGCGCCGAGCGTCTTGATCGGGTTGGTGACCACGATCGTGCGACGGTCGACCTTCTCGCCCGAGACCTCGGCGACCGCGTCGGCGATCTCCGCGGTGGTGACGGCGCCGAACAGGCGACCGCCCTCGCCGGAGCGGACCTTCACGTTGACCGCGTTGGCCTCGAGCTTGGCCTTGATGTCCTTGGCGTGGTCCTCGTCGCGCACGGCGCGAGCGGTGCGCGCGGCCTTGATCGACTCGATGGTCTTCTCGCCACCGCGGGTCCAGCGGATGCCGAGGCCACGGGGAACGAGGTAGTTGCGGCCGTAGCCGTCCTTGACCTCGACCACGTCACCGGGGGCGCCGAGTCCGTCGACTTCCTGGGTCAGGATGAGCTTCATGTTCCGTGCTCCTCTCAGCGACCGGTGGACGTGTAGGGCAGCAGGGCGAGCTCGCGCGCGTTCTTGACGGCGATGGCCACGTCGCGCTGGTGCTGGACGCAGTTGCCGGTCACGCGACGGGCGCGGATCTTGCCGCGGTCGGAGATGAACTTGCGGAGCAGGGTGGTGTCCTTGTAGTCGACACCGGTCGCCTTCTCCTTGCAGAACTGGCAGACCTTCTTCTTGGGCTTGCGCAGAATTGCCTTGGCCATTGTGGTGCTCCCTTTCAGTGAGCCCGGCCCTGAAGGCAATCAGGGACGGAATGGAATGAATGAATTTTCCTCAGGCCCCGGCCAGCCTCGGCGACTTCGTCACCTCGCGCTGCGCGTGGCCAAGGGGATCAGAAGGGCGGCTCGTCGTTGCCGCCGTTGACCCCGGGCGTGGCCCACGGGTCGTTGGCGGGTGCCGACTGACCACCCTGAGGCTGACCACCCTGGGACGGACCGCCCTGGGACTGACCGCCCTGGGACTGACCGCCCTGGGACTGGCCGCCCCAGCCGCCGCCACCCTGCGAGGGAGCCGGGCTGGCCCACGGGTCGTCGGCCGGAGCCGACTGCTGCCCGCCGCCACCGGCGCCACCCGAGTAGCCACCGCCACCCGAGTAACCGCCACCGCCACCCTGTCGCGTCGTCTTGGTGACCTTGGCCGATGCACTGCGCAGCGACGGGCCGACCTCCTCGACGTCGATCTCGAAGACGGTGCGCTTCTCACCCTCGCGGGTCTCGTACTGACGGGACTTCAGGCGACCCTGGACGATCACGCGCATGCCCCGCTGGAGGGACTCGGCAACGTTCTCCGCGGCCTGGCGCCACACAGCGCACGAGAGGAACAGCGTGTCGCCGTCCTTCCACTCGTTGCTCTGGCGGTCGAAGGTGCGCGGCGTCGACGCGATCCGGAAGTTGGCCACGGGGGCACCCGAGGGGGTGAACCGCAGCTCCGGGTCGTCGACGAGGTTGCCGATGACGGTGATCGTGGTCTCGCCTGCCATGTCAGGTCTCCTCTACGTGTCCTGCTGATCCGGGGGCTCCCGGTGATGCGCCCATCAAACAGGCACTCACCGACAGCGTGAAGGGTCTTTCCACAGATGCCCGGTGAGGGCGATCAGTGGGCGTCGGGACGCAGGACCTTCGTGCGCAGGATCGACTCGTTCAGCGTGAGCTGGCGGTCGAACTCCTTGACCGTCGCGGGGGTGGCCGTCAGCTGGATGACGGCGTAGATGCCCTCGGCGTTCTTCTTGATCTCGTACGCCATCCGGCGACGACCCCACACGTCGACGGACTCGACCGAGCCGCCGTCCTTGCGGATCACGTTGAGGTACTTGTCGAGCGACGGCTCGATGGTGCGCTCGTCGAGACTCGGGTCGAGGATGACCATCACTTCATAGGCACGCATAGCGGTCTCCACCTCCTCTGGGCTAGAGCGGCCACGGGCTTTCCGTGGCAGGAGGGACTGTGCGTTCGCGGCGGGAGTACGACGTGGGTCGTGCGCCGCGGTGGTGCTGTGTCGCCTGGTGGCAACCGGGGAAGACTACCAGCGGCGCACGCGAGCGCCGGAATCGTCGTACGCCGCCTCGGCAGCGGCAGCTCTGCGGCCTCAGTCGGCCGAGCGGCGGACCGCGGCGAGCGCGAGCCCGGCGATCGAGGCGAGGAGGGCGAGCCAGTAGCCGACGCCGTGGCCCTGGTCGATCGCGTCGCAGACGGCGTCGCCGAGGAAGGCGTCGTCGCAGCTGCCGCCGGGGGTGACGAAGAGGGCGATCACCGTGCAGAGCACGGCGCCGGCGAACAGGCCGAGGACGGTCGTGCGCACCGGGACCGGGAGGCCCACACCGAGCAGCCTGGCGACGAGGACCGCGGCACCGGCGAGCGCGAGCAGCGCGCCGAACCACCCGAAGAAGCCGTGCCACGCGGTGACCGAGTCGCTCGTCGACGTGCCGAGGATGTCGACGGACACCGTGTAGTAGGGCAGCAGCGAGCCGAGGAACACCAGGACGCCGGCGCCGACGATGCCGAGGTCGAGGCGGTCCGCGGACTTGAGCGTGTCGACGGCCCCGCCGGCCGACGTCGCGCCCGAGGACGTGGGGGAGGCAGGCGTGGGCTCGGGCGTGGGCTCGGCGCCGGGCGTGTGGTCGGACATGGGTTCTCCCCCGTTTCGGTGGCCCGTGGCGGGCCGATCAGCGGCGAGGATCCCGTACGCACCCGACCACGGCAAGACGGTGGTCCAGACCGGAGCGCGGCCGGGGCTCAAGCGCATGACGGTCGTCACCGCCTGTGGAGGACGACGGCACGGTCGCATCGGGCCGGGCTAGCGTCGGGTGGTGCCTGCGACCGCACCGTCCGGACCCGCCGTGGTGGCGGGGCGCTACGTGCTGCTGGACCAGATCGGCTCGGGCGGCATGGGCTCGGTCTGGCGGGCGTGGGACGAGCGCACCCGGTGCCACGTCGCGGTCAAGGTGCTGGGCCGCCACAGCTCGGCGCTGCTCGCCCGGTTCGTCCGCGAGCAGGCGATCCGGGTCCGGCACCCCCACGTGGTCGCCCCGCACGGCTGGGCGGCCGAGGACGACCTCGTGGTGCTCGCGATGGAGCTGGTGCCGGGCGGGTCGGTCGCCGACCTGATCCGCGAGCACGGCCCCCTCGACCCCGGCACGGCCGGCCTGCTCGTCGAGCAGCTCCTCCTCGCCCTCGCCGCGGTGCACGCGGCCGGCCTGGTGCACCGCGACGTCAAGCCGGCCAACCTGCTGCTCGAGGCGACCGGCGACGCCTCGCCCCACCTCCGCCTCGGCGACTTCGGGGTGGCCGCGCCCGTCGCCGACCGGCGCTTCACCACGGTGCCCGGCGCCATCGGCACCGACGGCTACATGGCGCCGGAGCAGGCGCGCGGCGCCCTGCCCGAGCCCACCCAGGACCTGTACGCCGTCGGCCGGGTCGCGCTCGAGATGGTGACCGGGCTGCCTCCGTCGCACCAGCACGCGATCCCGTCGCACCCGCTGCGACCGCTCGTGGAGCGGCTCCTGGTGGCCGACCCGGAGCAGCGGCTGGCCTCCGCCGAGGCGGCACTGCGCCTGCTCCGACGGCTCCCGGTGCCACCGGCGGAGTGTCCGCCGGTCCCCGACCGGCTGGGCCCGCCCCCGCGCCGACGGCGTACGACCGGGGCGGTGGACTGGGTCGGCTGGGCGGCCGTCACGGTCCTCGCCGGCGTGGTCGCCGGCTGTCTGTGGGTCCTCCTAGGCTGGGCCGCATGAGCACGCAGCTGTCCGTGGGCGCCCACGTCGACCAGACCGACCCGATCGCGGAGGCCGTCGCGCGCGAGACGACGCTCGTGCAGTTCTTCCTCGGCGACCCGCAGAGCTACAAGGGGCCCGAGGTCCGGTTCGATGGCGGGGCCGCCGCCCTGCGCGCCGCCGCCGAGGAGGCGGGCGTCGACCTCTACGTCCACGCGCCCTACATCGTCAACGTCGCCACGACCAACAACCGGATCCGGATCCCGAGCCGCAAGCTGCTCCAGCAGCACATGGACGCCGCCGCCGAGATCGGCGCCAAGGGCCTGATCGTCCACGGCGGGCACGTCAACAAGGACGACGACCCGGCCGTCGGCTTCGACAACTGGCGCAAGGCGATCGAGGCCACCGACCTCAAGATCCCGCTGCTCATCGAGAACACCGCCGGCGGCGACAACGCGATGGCCCGCCACCTCGACCGGATCGCCGGTGTGTGGGACGCGATCTCCTCCGCCGAGGGCGCCGACGATGTCGGGTTCTGCCTCGACACCTGCCACGCCTGGGCGGGCGGCATCGACCTCGGCGACGCGGTGGAGAAGGTGCGCGCGATCACCGGTCGCATCGACCTCGTGCACGCCAACGACTCGCGCGACGACTTCGGCTCCGGTGCCGACCGGCACACCAACTTCGGCCACGGCCACCTGCCCGCCGACGAGTTCGCCGGCGTGGTGCGCGAGGCCGGCGCACCGGTGATCTGCGAGACCCCGGGCGGCGCCGCGGAGCACCTGGCCGACTTCGCCTGGCTCCGCGACCACCTCTGACAAAACGGCGTCAAGAAAGTCCTGGCGACGACGCAACCAAACGTGGCGCCTCTGCGTCTGTACACACAAGGGACCAGACACGTACGGGGGTCGTGTCTGGTCCCTTGTAATGTCTCGGAGGTGACGACGCCCCTCTCGCTCCGCCCGATCTCCGCGCAGGAGCACCGCGACTTCATCGCCGGCCGGTCGTCCGCCAGCTTCCTCCAGACCCCCGCGTGGGCGAGCGTGAAGTCGGAGTGGCGCAGCGAGTCCGTCGGCTGGCACCGAGGTTCCGAGCTCGTCGGCGTCGGGCTCGTGCTCTACCGCCAGCTCCCGAAGGTCAAGCGCTACCTCGCCTACCTGCCCGAGGGCCCGGTCATCGACTGGTCCGGCGACGACCTCGGTGCCTGGCTCGCGCCGATGGTCGCCCACCTCAAGCAGCAGGGCGCGTTCGCCGTGCGGATGGGTCCGCCGGTCGTCACGCGTCGGTGGTCGGCCGAGCAGGTCAAGGGCGGGATCGCCGACGACGCGGTGCGCTCGCTCGGCGACGTACCCCCGCTCGAGCGCTCACAGGAGGGCGCGCGCGTGATCGCGCAGCTCCACGAGCTCGGGTGGCAGCACCAGAGTGCCGAGGGCGGCTTCTCGGCCGGGCAGCCCCAGTTCAACTTCCAGATCCCGCTGGTCGACGAGGACGGCGCGCCGCGCACCGAGGCCGACGTGCTGGCCGGGATGAACCAGCTGTGGCGGCGCAACATCAAGAAGGCCGACAAGTCCGGCGTCGAGGTCACGCGCGGTGACGCCACCGACCTCAAGGCCTTCCACGACCTCTACGCCCACACCGCCGAGCGTGACCACTTCACCCCGCGGCCGCTGTCGTACTTCCAGACCATGTACGACGCGCTCAGCGCCGAGGACCCCGACCGGATCCAGCTCTGGCTGGCCCGTCACGAGGGCGACCTCGTCGCCGCGACCATCGCGATCCGGGTGGGCACCCACTCCTGGTACTCCTACGGCGCCTCCTCGACCGAGAAGCGCGAGGTCCGCGGCTCCAACGGCGTGCAGTGGGCGATGATCCGCCACGCCCTCGAGGCCGGCGCCCACGTCTACGACCTGCGCGGCATCACCGAGACGCTCGACGCCGACGACCCGCACGTCGGGCTGATCCAGTTCAAGGTCGGCACCGGCGGCCAGGCCGTCGAGTACGCCGGTGAGTGGGACCTGCCGATCAACCGCGCCATCTACAAGGCGTTCCAGCTCTACCTCGCCCGGAGAGGGTGACCGCACCGATGAGCCTCACCCTCTCGGTCGACGGCGAGCGCTGGCGCGCCCACCTCCTCGCGACCGCGACGAGGTTCCCCGGCATCGTCCCCGTGGCCAAGGGCAACGGATACGGCTTCACGCTCGGCCAGCTGGCCCGGCGCGCGCAGTGGCTGGCCGAGCACGCCGACGAGACCGGGGCGGCGCTCGACCTGCTCTCCGTCGGGACCTACGACGAGCTGCCGGAGGCCGCGTCGCGGTTCGACGGCGACCTGCTGGTGCTCACGCCCTGGCGTCCGTTCGGGGCCGCCCTCGAGCTCGACGAGCGCACCGCGCGACGCGTGGTCCACACCGTCAGCCGACCCGAGGACCTCACCGCCCTCCTGGAGCGCGACCCCGCCGCGCGGTTCGTCCTGGAGCAGCTCACGTCGATGCGGCGCCACGGGATGACCCGGCGCGACCTGGCCACGGCCGCCGAGGCGCTGGGCGCCGGACGCAGCGGCCTGCGCGGCGTCGCCATGCACCTGCCGCTCAACACCACCTCGCACCTCGGCGAGGTCAGCCGGCTCGTCAACGACGTCGTCGCCTCCGGGCTGTCCACCCGCACGGTCTTCGTCTCCCACCTCACCCACGCCGAGATCACCGCGCTGGCCGGGAGCTACCCCGACTTCACCGTGCGGCCGCGGATCGGCACCGACCTGTGGCTCGGCGACCGGGGCGCGCTGGCGGTCCGCGCCACCGTGCTCGACGTGCACGAGGTCGAGCGCGGCGACATCTTCGGCTATCGCGGGCGCAGCGCCCCCAAGCACGGGCACATCGTCGTCGTCAGCGGCGGCACCGCGCACGGCATCGGACTGGAGGCGCCGACCGGCGACCAGTCGCTCAAGGCCCGCGCCGCCACACTGGCACGCGGCGGACTCGACGCGGTCGGCTTCGTCCGCTCACCGTTCTCCATCGATGGCAAGCAGCGGCTCTTCGCCGAGCCGCCGCACATGCAGGCCTCGATGCTGTTCGTGCCGTCAGGCGCGCGGGTGCCCCGGGTCGGCGAGGAGATCGAGGTCCGGGTCCGCTTCACCGCGACCGACTTCGACCGCGTCGTCATCGGCTGACGCGTCGCGCAGCACAGCGACGGCCAGCCACAGCAGTCCGACCACCCGCAGCAGGATCGCCAGCCAGTAGGCACGGTCGTCGTCGGTGACGGTCGGCGCCAGGGCGTCACCGAGCCACCAGCCCGTGATCGCCCAGCTCACCAGCTGGCAGCCCTGCCACACGAGCAGGTCACGCCAGCGCCGCAGCGCGAGCGCGGCCAGCGGGAGCGCGAGCAGGGCCAGCTCCGGCGGCGCCGTCGGCGACACCAGCAGTGCGGCGACCATCATCAGCAGCCCGACCCGGGCGCACGAGGTCACCGTCGGCCGGCCCGCGCGGCGGACCACCCGTACGGCCGCGGCCGCGGCGACGACGAGCACCACCAGCGACACCGTCATCCGGAAGGTCCGCGAGCCCGGAGCCCCCAGCTGCTGCAGGAGGAGCCAGGTCGAGCCGACGTCGGGGTCCTCGACGTGACCACGACCCGGGAGGGTCACGACGACGTACGCCGCCGCAGCCGCGATGAGCGCGTCGACGCGGTCCCGCATCCGGCCACCGACGGCCACCACTCCGACGAAGGCGACCGCGACGGGCAGCGCGAACGCGGCGCCGATGCCGGCACCCACGCCGGCGAGCCAGGCGCGTCCGGTGGTCCACCCCCAGAGCAGCACCGCCACCCCGACCGCGGCCACCAGCTCCCAGGAGAGCCAGTTCACCAGCAGGACCGGGGACATCGCCCAGCCTGCGGCCGCCCACGGTCGGCGTACGTCGACGCGGACCAGCAGGGCGGTGGCGAGGAGGGCCAGCGCCGCGAGCAGCACCGCCAGACCGGCCGTGGTCGAGACCGTCCCGGAGCCCGGGAAGAGTCCGGCCAGCCTCTCCAGCCAGGTGGCGACGTGCGGGGGCGTTGTGGAGTCGGCGGGCCGCCCGGCCAGGGAGGTCCAGCACAGCTCGGCGTAGGGCTGCGTGTCCTTGCTCCAGCCCGACGACACGCAGGCGCCCTTGCTGAGCATGCCCGCGCCCAGCACCAGGGCGGTCGCACCCAGGAGCACCCTCGCCGGGCTCCACCAGGGGTGCCCGGCGGCGTGCTCGCCGACCGGTCCCCCCACCGCCTCCGAGAGCGCGGCCGCGACCGGGTCCCTGCGGGTCGGGGCCTCGGCCGGGTCCCCGGCTGGTGGGGGGAGATCCACGGTCTCGCTCAGGGTCGGGCGTCGAGGACGCGGAACCGCGGCCTGGACCGACCCGTCGGGGTGGTCGGAACCGGGGTCGTCGGCGCCACCGTCGGCGTCGGAGTGGTCGGCGTCGGGGTCGGGGTCGGGGTGGGCGTCGGGGTGGGCGTGGGCGTCGGGG
>CZKB01000029.1_pt1 | contig 22331 bp, 20 predicted proteins | sample 1657981 | NCBI WGS metagenome assembly CZKB01 (sample SAMEA3501707, study PRJEB10267) | metagenome | biome: nitrite oxidizing laboratory bioreactor; material: liquid mineral medium | place: Austria | collected 2011-12-21 | reverse complement strand
TGGCGCTCGCTCCGCTCGCGCGTGCTCGGCGCCCCTGAAGACGTCGTCTTCCCTCGTCGCTCCCGAGCTGCCTCGCTGCGCTCGTCGCGCTCACTCGCTCGTCGGTCCAGACGACGTCGGGCGCCGAGCGCGGGGGCGGAGGAGGCAGGAGCGATCCGAGCCTGACGAATGCCGAGCGGGCACTTCGTCCCCGTGTCGGGGACGAAGCGCCCGGTCAGCTGGCGTCGTACGCCTGTGCAGTGAGGGCGCGGGCGATCTCCGCGCGGGCCTCGCCGATGTAGCGCTTGGCCTGCTTGGGCGCGTCGGAGGTGGCGAGCCACTCGTCCAGGCGGGCGAGGGTGGCCTCGGAGCCGAGGGGCTTGGGGAAGCCGTACTCGAGGACGGTCGAGGCCTTGTGGAAGCCCAGCACGTCGACGAGCGTCTCGGAGGCGGTGAGGAACTTCTCGAGGTAGGGCTCGAGGACGTCCTCCTGGCCGAACCGGAAGATCGAGAAGGCGATCTCGCGCGACGTCTCGTTGGGGGTCGTCGGGTCGAGGATCGCGTTCCAGGCGGCCTCCTTGGCCTCCGGCGTCGGCTGCGAGGCGCGGGCCGCGGCGGCCTGCTCCTTGCCCGAGATGGTCTTGTCGACCTCGAGCTCGGCGTCGATCTCGGCGTCGCCGAAGCGTCCGGCCTTCGCGAGGGCCGTGATCAGCACCCACCGCATGTCCTGGTCGATCGCGAGCCCCTCGACGGAGAAGGAACCGTCGAGCAGGCCGATCAGGTCGTCGAGGGCGGCGTCACGGTGCGCGGCGCCGGCGTAGGAGCGCGCGAACGTGAGCTGGTGGTCACTGCCCGGCTCGGCGGACAGCAGCAGCTCGCGCAGGCCGGACTCCCAGGTCGCCCGCAGCTCGGCCCGGTGCGCCGGGTCCGAGTAGAAGTTCACGGCGAGCGCGGTGGAGGCCGGGATCCGGGTGACCGCCCAGGCGTCGCTCTCCTGACCGATGTTGGCCAGCACGAGGTCGAGCCAGTCGCGGGTGCGCATCTCGCCGTCGCGGGTCATGTCCCACGCGGCACCCCACACGATGGCGCGGGGGAGCGAGTCCTCGAAGGTCGACAGCGCCGAGATCGCCGTCGCGCGCGAGCGCTCGTCGAGGCGGATCTTGGCGTAGGCGTGGTCCTCGTCGTTGAGGAGGAGCAGTGCGGGCTGCTTCACCCCGACCAGCTCGGGTACGTCGGTGCGGTCACCCTCGACGTCGATCTCGAGGTAGTCCCGGCGCACCAGCCGGCCGTCGACCTCGTCGTACAGGCCGATGCCGAGGCGGTGGCGTCGCAGCGTCGGCCAGTCGGGGTGCGCCGACTGGGCGACCGCGAACGACGCGTAGCCGCCCTCGCCGTCGAGCTCGAAGGCCGGGGCGAGGGTGTTCACGCCGGCGGTCTGCAGCCACTCCTGGGCCCAGCTGTCGAGCTCGCGGCCCGAGGCCTTCTCGAGCGTGGTGAGCAGGTCCTTGAACTCCGGGTTGCCGTACTCCCACTCCTTGAAGTAGCTGCGCAGGCCCTCGAGGAAGGGCTCGATGCCGACCCACGCGACGAGCTGCTTGAGCACCGAGGCGCCCTTGGCGTAGGTGATCATGTCGAAGTTGACCTCGACCGCGTGCAGGTCGACGTTGTCGGCCGCGATCGGGTGGGTGGAGGGCAGCTGGTCGGCGCGGTAGCCGGTCTGCTTGCGGGCGTTGGCGAAGCCCGTCCAGGCGTCGGTGAACTCGGTCGCGTTGGCCTCGCACCAGTAGCAGGCCCACTCGGCGAACGACTCGTTGAGCCAGAGGTCGTCCCACCACTTCATGGTCACCAGGTCGCCGAACCACATGTGCGCCATCTCGTGGGTGATCACCGAGGCGCGGAACTCGAAGAACGAGCGCGGCTGGCGGCTGCGCGGGAGGTACTCGTCGCGCAGCGTGACGCAGCCGGCGTTCTCCATGGCCCCGGCGTTGTACTCGGGGACGTAGAGCTGGTCGTACTTCCCGAACGGGTAGGGGTAGTCGAACTGCTCCTCGAAGAACTCGAAGCTCTGCTTGGTGAGGTTGACCAGCACCTCGGTGTCCATGTGCTCCTTGAGCGACTGCCGGCAGTAGTGGCCCAGGGGGATCGTGCCGAACTTGCCCTCGTAGGTGTCGAGCTCCGCGTGGTACTCGCCGGCCACGATGGCGGTGATGTAGGTCGACATCCGCTTGGTGGTGGGGAAGTGCCACACCGAGACGCCGTCCTGCCCGGCGGCCTGGGGCTCGGGCGTCGGCGCGTTGGAGACCACGACCCAGTGCGAGGGAGCCGTCACGGTGAAGGTGAAGACGGACTTCAGGTCGGGCTGCTCGAAGGTGGTGAAGACGCGGCGGGCGTCGGGCACCTCGAACTGGCTGTAGAGGTAGACGCGGTCGTCGACCGGGTCGACGAAGCGGTGCAGCCCCTCGCCGGTGTTGGAGTAGGCGCAGTCCGCGGTCACGACCAGCGTGTTGGTCGCCTCGAGGTCGTCGAGCGCGATGCGGCTGTCGGCGTACGCCGTGGCGGGGTCGAGGCTGCGGCCGTTGAGGGTGATCTCGCGCACCGTGGGCGCCACGAGGTCGGCGAAGGTGCTCGCCCTCGGCTCGCGGCAGGTGAACTCGAGCGTGGTGACAGAGGCAAAGGTGGTGTCGCCCGTCGTGAGGTCCAGGTCGATGGAGTACGACGTGACGTCCAGGAGGGCGGCGCGGGTCGCGGCCTCGTCCCGGGTGAGGTTGGTTCCAGGCATGCGCGCATCCTGCCACCTGCCGGTGCGAGGACGTGCCACGACGGTGGCCCCTTCGGCCCCGTCCGGTCAGGGCGCCTGATGCAACTGCTCGTGACACTCGCGGTGACGACTGGGCCGCGGAACGGAGCAGCCACGGAGCAGCCGTTGCGGAATAGTCCGAGCCGATGGGGGATTGTGGTCGACATGGCTACCGCTGACCTCTGGTTCGACCCGCTCTGCCCGTTCGCCTGGATCACCTCGCGCTGGATCCGTGAGGTCGAGCAGGTCCGCGACATCGAGGTGCAGTGGCACGTGATGTCGCTGGCGTACCTCAACAAGGACAAGGACATCCCCGCCGACTACCGCGAGATGCTCCAGGGGACCGAGAAGCCCGTCCGCGTCGCGATCAAGATCGCGCAGGAGCACGACAACGCGACCCTCGGGGACTGGTACACCGCGATCGGCACCCGCCGCCACAACAACGGCGAGGAGCTGTCGAAGGAGACCGTCGCCGCGTCGCTGGCCGACGTCGGCCTCCCCGCCGAGCTGATCGAGGCCTGGGACGACGCGTCGCTCGACGACGCCGTCGCCACCAGCCACCACGAGGGCATGGACCCCGTCGGCGACGACGTGGGCACGCCGACGATCCACATCAACGGCTCGGCGTTCTTCGGCCCCGTGCTGTCGAAGATCCCCCGCGGCGAGGAGGCCGGCGAGCTGTGGGACGGCGCCGTCGCCGTCGCGAAGTTCCCGTACTTCTACGAGCTCAAGCGCTCCCGCACGGGCGACCTCGACTTCAGCTAGGCCCTCGCCCGTCCCTCGTCGCAGGAGTAGCCTCGGGCCACTGCGCGAGGGACGGGGGACGCCATGCTTGCCACACTGCTGGTCGCTGCGGCGATGGTGATCTGCCTGGGGGTGGCCTACGCCGCCTGCGGCGCTGCGCCGAGCAGGTCACGCGTGCTCGGGACGAGCCTGCTGGGGATCCTGGCGTCCGTGGTCGCGTGGATGCTGCTCGGCACCGTAATGACCGTGCCGGAGTCCGGGGTCGCGGCGCTGGCCGTGTTCCTGATCGCGCTGTCGGCGGGGCTGGCCCGCACGGGCAGCCGTGCCAGCGCTCGGGGCCCAGCCTGACCGCACGCGCGTCCGCGCTGCCGTACCGCCGTGAAAACCACGCGCGTCCCTCACTAGGCTTGCGTCCATGACTCGTGTCCTGTCCGCCGTCGCCTGGCCGTACACCAACGGCCCGCGCCACATCGGCCACGTCGCCGGTTTCGGCGTGCCCTCCGACGTGTTCAGCCGGTTCATGCGGATGGCCGGGCACGACGTGCTGATGGTCAGCGGCACCGACGAGCACGGCACGCCGATCCTGGTGCTCGCCGACAACGAGGGCGTGCCCGCCCGCGAGCTCGTCGACACGTACAACCAGGTCATCGTCGACGACCTGTGCGGCCTCGGGCTGTCCTACGACCTCTTCACCCGCACCACGACGGGCAACCACTACGCAGTGGTGCAGGAGATGTTCGAGACCTGCCGCCGCAACGGCTACATGGTCGAGGAGACCACCAAGACCGCGATCAGCCCGTCGACCGGACGCACCCTGCCCGACCGCTACATCGAGGGCACCTGCCCCATCTGCGGATACAAGGAGGCGCGTGGCGACCAGTGCGACAACTGCGGCAACCAGCTCGACCCGACCGACCTGATCGAGCCGCGGTCGAAGATCAACGGGGAGACGCCGGAGTTCAAGGACACCCAGCACTGGTTCCTCGACCTGCCGGCGCTGGCCGCTGCGCTGGGGGAGTGGCTCGACCAGCGTGAGGCCACCGGCCTCTGGCGGCCCAACGTCATCAAGTTCAGCCAGAACATCCTCAAGGAGATCCGTCCGCGCGCCATGACGCGCGACATCGACTGGGGCATCCCGGTGCCGGGGTGGGAGGACCAGCCGACCAAGCGGCTCTACGTCTGGTTCGACGCGGTCATCGGCTACCTGTCCGCCTCGATCGAGTGGGCCCGCCGGCTCGGCGATCCCGAGAAGTGGCGCGAGTGGTGGAACGACGCCGACGCGGAGTCCTTCTACTTCATGGGCAAGGACAACATCGTCTTCCACTCCCAGATCTGGCCGGCCGAGCTGCTGGCCTACAACGGCGCGGGTGACCGCGGTGGTGAGCCGGGCGGCTTCGGCACGCTCAACCTGCCGACCGAGGTGGTCTCCAGCGAGTTCCTGACCTTCGGGGACACGCAGTTCTCCACCAGCCGCGGCAACGTCATCTACGTCGGCGACTTCCTGGCCCGCTACGGCGCCGACGCGCTGCGCTACTACATCTGCGCCGCCGGTCCGGAGACCTCCGACGCCGCCTTCACGTGGGCCGACTTCGTGACCCGCAACAACTCCGAGCTCGTTGCCGGGTGGGGCAACCTGGTCAACCGCACCGCGACGATGATCGCCAAGAGCTTCGGCGAGATCCCGGCCGCTGGTCCGCTCGAGGAGGTCGACGAGCAGGTGCTGGCCACCGTGCGCGGCGGGTTCGACACCGTGGGCGGGCTCATCGAGAAGCACCGGCTGCGCGCCGCTGTCGCCGAGGCGATGCGGGTCGTCGGTGAGGTGAACAAGTACCTCACCGTCACCGAGCCCTACAAGATGAAGGACGAGTCCCAGCGCGAGCGCCTGGCGACCGTGCTCCACGTGGCCGCGCAGTGCGTGAGCGACTGCAACACGTTGCTCTCGCCGTTCCTGCCGCACTCCGCCAACCAGGTGCACGCCGTGCTCGGTGGTGAGGGCGACTTCATGCCGATGCCGCGCATCGAGCAGGTCGACGAGCTCGAGCCCGACAACGGTGCCGGCCACACGTCGTACTCGATCATCACCGGCGACTACACGGCGACGCCCGCCTGGGCGTCGCGTCCGGTGACGGTCGGTGCCGCCGTGGCGAAGCCGACGCCGATCTTCACCAAGCTCGACCCCTCGGTGGTCGAGGAGGAGCTCGCGCGGTTCAGTGGCTGAGTGGGCCTGACTAGGCTCTGCGCATGTCCACCGAATCCACTGCCGAGATGTACCTGCCCCACTTCGTGGTGAAGCAGAAGCTGACCATGATGATCAACCGCTACGAGATCTCGGAGTCCGACGAGGCGGGCAACCCGGTCCGGCTGATGGCCCTGGCCGAGCAGAAGCGGATGGCGTTCAAGGAGCAGGTGACCTTCTACTCCGACGCCGGCAAGTCGCGGCCGGTCTTCGGCTTCAAGGCGCGCAAGAAGCTCGACCTCAACGCCGGGTACGACATCACGGACGAGGCCGGCGCCCAGATCGGCTTCTTCAAGAAGGACTTCGGCGCCTCGCTGCTGCGCTCGACCTTCCACGTCGAGGGGCCCGGCTACACGGGCACCGGCCAGGAGCGCAACCAGCTGGTCGGCCTGCTGCGCCGCTTCACCGACGTCGACTTCCTGCCCATCCACTTCGACTTCGTCGACCCCTCGGGCCAGCCGCTCCTGTCCGTGGAGCGCAAGATGTCGATCGGCGACCGCTACCGCGTCACCGTGCCCGACCCGCGGGTCGACTTCCGCGTCGCGGCCGCCATCGCGGTCGGTCTCGACGCGCTGATGTCGCGCTGAGGCCTCCCCCGTGATGTACCCCGAGGTCCGCGCCGCGGTCGCGGCCGACACCGGCCCTGACCTCACGGCGCCCGGCTTCGACCTCGCCGCGCACCGCGAGGACGTACGCCGGTTCAACCTGCGCCAGCCCCGGGAGGACGTCGCCTCCGTCGAGGACGTCGACGCCGACGGCGTGCCGTGCCGCCTCTACACGCCCGCCGACGCGCTCGACGGGCTGGTGGTCCACGCGCACGGCGGCGGCTTCGTGCTCAACGACGTCGACGTGCACGACGCGGTGGTCCGCCGCTTCGCCAACCGGCTGCGCCGCCCGGTGCTGAGCGTGGACTACCGGCGCCCGCCCGAGGCGAAGTTCCCCGCCGCCCCCGACGACCTCGACACCGTGGTCGGCTGGCTGCGCCGTGAGGGCCCGCCCGGGCCGTACGCCGCCCACGGAGACTCGGCGGGTGCGAACCTCGCGCTGGTCGCCGCGCTCCGCAACCCCGGCTTCTTCCGCGCGGTCGCGCTGATCTACCCGTTCCTCGACCCGCGGGCCGGCTTCCCGTCGTGGTCGGAGGGTGCCGGATCGGGCTTCGACCGGTCCGAGGCGGCCTGGTACTGGGAGCAGTACGCCCGCAGCGAGGCGGACCACGACGACCCGGACCTGGCGCCGCTGCTGTCCGACCGGCTGCACACGCTGCCACCCACCTTCGTGGCCACCGCGGAGCACGACCCGCTGCGCGACGAGGGCGAGGAGCTGGCCCGGCTGCTCGCCGAGGCGGGGGTCGAGACCGTCGGGATCCGCTGCCTGGGCCAGGTGCACGGGTTCTGGCGGCACGCGCAGTTCACCGCGTCCGAGCCGCTCGTTCGCCAGGTCGCGGGATACCTCGACCAGCACTTCCACCTCGCGTGAGCCGGTGTCGGCGGGCTCTGGAAGGATTGTGACCATGCGCGTTCACCTGGGTTCCGACCACGCCGGCCTCGAGCTGAAGGACCACCTGATGACCTGGCTGCTCGACCACGGCTACGAGCCGGTCGACCACGGCCCGTTCGTCTACGACGCGCTCGACGACTACCCCTGCTTCTGCCTCCGGGCCGCCGAGGGCGTGGCCGGCGACCGCGCCGAGGGCCTCGACAGCCTTGGCGTGGTGATCGGCGGCTCGGGCAACGGCGAGCAGATCTCGGCCAACAAGGTCGAGGGCATCCGGTGCGCCCTCGTCTGGTCCGAGGAGACGGCCGTCCTCGCCCGCGAGCACAACGACGCCAACGTCGTCTCGGTCGGCGGCCGCATGCACTCGGTGGACGACATGACGCGCTTCGTCGAGGTCTTCCTCACCACGCCGTTCAGCAACGACGAGCGCCACGTGCGCCGCATCGGCCAGGTCATGACCTACGACGAGACCAAGGAGCTCCCCGACCTGCCGGAGTCGGCGCTGCGCGGCCCGGGCGACGACACCCGGGCCACGGATGCCTGAGGGGCACACCCTCCGGCGGCTCGCGGGCGACCTGACCGACGCGTTCGCCGGACGCCCGGTCCGCGTGTCCTCGCCCCAGGGCCGCTTCACCGCTGACGCCGAGCAGCTCGACGGCTCCGTGCTGGTCGGGGCCGACTCCGCCGGCAAGCACCTGTTCGTGGAGCTCGAGGGCGAGCGCTTCGTCCACGTCCACCTCGGCCTGATCGGCCGGTTCGACGTGCACACGGGCGTCGAGGAGGTGCCCGCCCCGGTGGGGGCGGTGCGGCTGCGACTGGTGACCGCCGACGCACCCCCGACGGCGTACGCCGACCTCCGCGGCGCGATCCTGTGCGACCTGGTCGGCCCGGGCCGGCGTGACGAGGTCCTGGGGCGGCTCGGTCCCGACCCGCTGCGGCCCGACGCCGATCCCGACCTGGCGTGGCGGCGGATCTCGCGCAGCCACCGGCCGATCGGCGACCTGCTGATGGACCAGAAGGTGCTGGCAGGCGTCGGCAACGTCTATCGCGCCGAGGTGCTCTTCCGGCACCGCATCCACCCGCTGCGACCCGGCAACACCCTGCGGGTCGGCCAGTGGCGCGAGATGTGGGCCGACCTGGTCGAGCTGATGGCCGAGGGCGTGCGGTCCGGCAGGATCGACACGGTGCGCCCCGAGCACACGCCCGAGGCGATGGGCCGTGCGCCCCGCAAGGACGACCACGGCGGCGAGGTCTACGTCTACCGGCGCACCTCGATGCCGTGCCTGCTGTGCGGGTCCACGATCCGCACAGGCGAGCTGGTGGGACGCAACATCTTCTGGTGCCCGAAATGTCAACCGGTCTTCCGCTCCCGCGCCGTACGATCTGCCAGCAACACCCCTGAGACGTCGCGAGGAGCTCGGCCATGAGTTCTTCCGCTGAGCGCCGCACCAACACCGGCACCGGCACGCGCGTCAGCGGTGCCCTGGGCCGGGTCGTGCCGCGCGGCATGCGGATGCTCACCGCGCTGCTCGTCTCCACCGTGGTGATCGGCCTGGCGATCTGGCGCTTCGAGAACTTCGTCCCGCTCGTGACGCTGCTCGTCCCGCTGGTCGTCTCCAGCCTCGTGCTCGGCCCACGTCAGCTGCCGTGGTTCGTGGTGTTCGTGCTGCTCGTGCTGGCCGTGACCGTGCCGACCCAGGAGATCAGCGTCCGCACCGCCGTGGCGGTGGTGGTCATGTTCGCGCTCGGCTTCCTGGTGCTGCTCTCGTCCTTCCGCCGCTCGCGCCTCGGTGTGGCGGGCCTCCAGGGCGAGCAGATGTTCGTCGACCTGCGCGACCGCATCCTGCGCCAGGGCGGCATCCCGGCGCTTCCCCCCGACTGGTACGCCACCGCGGAGCTGCGCTCGGCCGGCGGCACGCCCTTCGCGGGCGACTTCGTGGTCGCCTCGCGCGTCGGCGACCGGCTCGAGGTCGCGGTCGTGGACGTCTCCGGCAAGGGCCAGGCCGCCGGCACCCGGGCGCTCCTGCTCTCCGGTGCGCTCGGCGGCCTGCTCAGCGCGCTGCCCCCCAGCGAGTTCCTGCCGGCCGCCAACACGTTCCTGCTCCGCCAGGACTGGGACGAGGGGTTCGCGACGGCCATCCACCTCTCGCTCGACCTGCGCGACGGGTCCTACGACCTGCGCTCCGCCGGACACCCGCCGGCGGCGCTGCGCCACGCCGGGTCCGGCCGCTGGGAGGTCGTCGAGACCGAGGGCCCGGTGCTCGGCCTGATCGACGGCGCCGTCTTCACCGCGACGTCGGGGCAGATGCGCTCCGGCGACGCGCTGCTGCTCTACACCGACGGCATGGTCGAGTCCCGCACCCGCGACATCAGCCTGGGCATCGACAAGATGCTCGGGCAGTTCGAGCGCCTGCTGCGCGGCGAGTTCGAGGGCGGGGCAGCCCGACTGGTCGAGGCCCTCGGCTCGCGCAACGACGACGCCGCGCTGCTGCTGGTCCACCGGCGCTGACCGGCCGGGGGACCTGCACGGCCGGGTTGGGGCGCCTGCTCACGCGTGTGGCACCATGACTCCCGCACCGGCGATGGAGACGTCGACCGGGGCGCGCGGATGTAGCTCAATGGTAGAGCCCCAGTCTTCCAAACTGGCTACGCGGGTTCGATTCCCGTCATCCGCTCCAAGCAGGCCACCGACCCCGGGCCGTCCCGGGCCGGCGGCCCGTTTGGCGGGGCGTAGCGTAGTGGCTAGCGCGCCTGCTTTGGGAGCAGGAGACCGCAGGTTCGAGTCCTGTCGCCCCGACCGGTCAGCCGTTGCGCGGGCGTGATTCGGCCTGTGCCCCGCCCGTCGATAGACTGACGAGGTTTGCGGCCGCCGGCTTCCCCCGTGCGCGCGGCCGTGGCGATCCCGTACGACCCCCGTGGTCCACGCCAGTCCACCCCACTGACCTTCAGCATCAGGAGACATTTGTGAAGAGCGCCGTCGAGACCTTGAGCCCGACCCGGGCCAAGCTGACCGTCGAGGTGCCCTTCGAGGAGCTCAAGCCGAGCCTCGACGCGGCCTACCAGAAGATCGCGAAGCAGATCAACGTCCCCGGCTTCCGCCGCGGCAAGGTCCCGCCCGCCGTCATCGACCGCCAGGTCGGCCGCGGCCCGGTCCTCGACGAGGCGATCAACGCCGTCGTGCCGCAGCAGTACATGGCCGCGCTCCAGGAGCACGACCTCGAGCCCCTGGCCCAGCCGGAGATCGAGGTGACCAAGTTCGAGGACAACGAGTCACTCGAGTTCACCGCCGAGGTCGACGTGAAGCCCGACTTCGAGCTCCCCGACTACGAGGGCCTCGAGGCCAGCGTCGAGGACATCGAGATCACCGACGCCGACGTCGAGGAGCAGGTCGAGGCGCTGCGTGAGCGCTTCGGCACCCTCGTGCCCGTCGAGCGCGCGGCCGCCGACGGCGACTTCGTGACGATCGACCTCGTGGCCGCCAAGGAGGGCGAGACCGTCGAGGGCGGCGAGGTCACCGGCATGTCCTACAAGGTCGGCCGCGGCGGGATGATCGACGGCCTCGACGAGGCCCTGGTCGGTCTGTCCGCCGGCGAGGAGAAGACGTTCGACTCCGAGCTCGTCGGTGGCGACCTGGTCGGCGAGCCCGTCCAGGTGACCGTCAAGGTGACCGCGGTCCAGGAGCAGCAGCTCCCCGAGGTCGACGACGAGTTCGCCCAGCTCGCCTCCGAGTTCGACACCGCCGAGGAGCTCACCGCCGACGTGCGCGAGCGCCTCGGCCGCGGCAAGCGCCTCGAGCAGGCCGCCGCCGCCCGCGACGCGGTCCTCGAGGCCCTGCTCGAGAAGGTCTCCATCCCGCTGCCCGAGGTCATGGTGACCGACGAGCTCAACGCCCGCCGCCAGAACGTCGAGCAGCAGCTCGGCTTCGCCGGCATCACCATGGAGAAGTACCTCGAGGACGAGGGCCAGACCCAGGACGAGTTCGAGGCCGACCTCGACCGACGCGTCCGCGACGCCGTCGCCGCGCAGTTCATCCTCGACAAGATCGCCAAGAAGGAGGAGTTCGGCATCGACCAGGCCGAGCTCTCCGAGCACCTCGTGCGGCGCGCCCAGCAGTCCGGCCAGGACCCGCAGGAGTTCGCCAACCACATGTTCGAGCACAACCACATCCCCGAGCTGGTGCAGGAGATCCTGCGCGGCAAGGCGCTGGCGACGATCGTGGAGTCCGCGACCGTCAAGGACGCCTCGGGCAACGTGGTCGAGCTGAAGAACCTGCGCCCCGACGGCACCATCGGCGACCCCGCCGAGGACCAGGCCGACGCGAGCACCGACGAGAGCACCGACGAGGACACCGAGGCCTGAGCCTCCCGCCCTCCTCGCCACCGGCGTCCACCCCTCGGGTGGGCGCCGGTCGTGCGTCCCGGCCCGGGAGGCCGAGGGCACTCAGCCGGCTCGGTCGCGGCACGGCGTCTCCCGCGAGGTGCCGGACCGGATGGCCAGCGCCTGAGGGCGCCCGGGAATCCGCTGTGGGCGAACAGGGTGGGTCATCGCGTGGAAGTGTCCGTCCCTCCGGCTAGTGTCGCCAGCGTGAACCAGAACTCCAGCCCAGCCCTCTCGCCTGAGATGAACGGCGCCGGTGGGATGTATGGCCTCGACGACCACATCTACCAGCGCCTCCTCCGCGAGCGCATCGTCTTCCTCGGTTCGGAGGTGCGCGACCAGAACGCCAACGCGATCTGCGCCCAGCTCCTGCTGCTCTCCGCCGAGGACCCGGAGGCCGACATCTTCCTCCACATCAACAGCCCCGGCGGTTCGGTCGACGCCGGCATGGCGATCTACGACACGATGAACTACATCCCCAACGACGTGGCGACCGTCGGCATGGGCCTCGCGGCCTCGATGGGCCAGTTCCTGCTGTGCGCCGGCACCAAGGGCAAGCGTTACGCCCTGCCCCACGCGCGCATCATGATGCACCAGCCCTCCTCGGGCATGGGCGGCTCGGCCTCCGACATCAAGATCCAGGCCCAGCAGTCGCTGCACATCAAGAAGGTGCTGCTCGACCTGATCGCCGACCACACCGGCCAGAGCGTCGAGCAGGTCGTGGCCGACGCCGACCGTGACCGCTGGTTCACCGCCGAGCAGGCGGTCGAGTACGGCCTGGTCGACAAGGTCGTCACCAACGCACGCGAGGCAGCCGACGAGGGTCGCCCGGCCCGGACCAAGGACTGAACATGAACTACTACATCCCGCAGTGGGAAGAGCGCACCTCCTACGGCTTCCGCCGCATCGACCCCTACGCCAAGCTCTTCGAAGAGCGCATCATCTACCTCGGCACGCCGATCAGCGACGACGTCGCCAACGCGGTCATCGCCCAGCTCATGTGCCTGGAGACGATGAACCCCGACACCGACATCAGCATCTACATCAACAGCCCCGGTGGCTCGTTCACGGCGCTGACCGCGATCTACGACACGATGAAGTTCATCAAGCCCGACGTGCAGACCGTGTGCCTGGGCCAGGCGGCCTCGGCGGCCGCGATCCTGCTCGGCGCCGGCGCCAAGGGCAAGCGGATGGCGCTGCCCAACAGCCGCATCCTGATCCACCAGCCCTACACCGAGGGCACGTTCGGCCAGACCTCCGACATCGAGATCCAGGCCAACGAGATCCTCCGGATGCGCGAGCTCCTGGAGAAGATGATCGCCGAGTCGAGCGGCAAGGACATCGAGCAGGTCAGCCGCGACATCGAGCGCGACAAGATCCTGACCGCGGAGCAGGCCGTCGAGTACGGCCTCATCGACGCGGTGATCGAGTCGCGCAAGGGCGCCCCGGCGCTCGCCTGAGGCACCAACAACAATGATCGGCGACATCTCGTGTCCGGCCCCCGACGGGGGCCGGCACGGGGTACCGTCGTGGGGCCCGTTGCAGGGTGATGACAGCCGGGACCCCCGTCCGGCGAGACTGGAGGACACGACTCGTGGCACGTATCGGTGACGGTGGCGACCTGCTCAAGTGCAACTTCTGCGGAAAGAGCCAGAAGCAGGTCAAGAAGCTCATCGCAGGACCCAATGTCTACATCTGCGACGAGTGCATCGAGCTCTGCAACGAGATCATCGAGGAGGAGCTCGCCGAGGGCTCGGAGGTGAGCCTCGAGGAGCTGCCCAGGCCCCGAGAGATCTTCGAGTTCCTCAACTCCTACGTCATCGGCCAGGAGCACGCCAAGAAGTCCCTCGCCGTCGCGGTCTACAACCACTACAAGCGCGTCCAGGCAGGTCTCCAGCCCGTCTCGGGCAAGGCCAAGGACGACGTGGTCGAGGTCGCCAAGTCCAACATCCTGGTAATCGGCCCGACCGGCTGCGGCAAGACCTACCTCGCCCAGACCCTCGCCCGGATGCTCAACGTCCCGTTCGCGATCGCGGACGCCACGGCCCTCACCGAGGCCGGCTACGTCGGTGAGGACGTCGAGAACATCCTCCTCAAGCTCATCCAGGCCGCCGACTACGACGTCAAGAAGGCCGAGACGGGCATCATCTACATCGACGAGATCGACAAGGTGGCCCGCAAGTCGGAGAACCCCTCGATCACCCGCGACGTCTCCGGTGAGGGCGTGCAGCAGGCGCTGCTGAAGATGCTGGAGGGCACGACGGCGTCGGTGCCCCCGCAGGGCGGTCGCAAGCACCCCCACCAGGAGTTCATCCAGATCGACACCACCAACATCCTCTTCATCGTGGGTGGTGCCTTTGCCGGCCTCGAGCAGATCATCGAGCAGCGTGTCGGCAAGAAGTCCCTCGGCTTCACCGCGGAGGTGCGCGGGGCCGCTGAGCGCGAGGGTGACGACCTGCTCGCGCAGGTCCGTCCCGAGGACCTCACCAAGTTCGGCCTGATCCCCGAGTTCATCGGCCGCCTGCCGCTCATCGCGAGCGTCAGCAAGCTCGACCGCGAGGCGCTCGTCCAGATCCTCACCGAGCCGCGCAACGCGCTCGTCAAGCAGTACCAGAAGCTCTTCGACCTCGACGGCGTCGAGCTCGAGTTCACCGACGACGCGATCGACTCCATCGCCGAGGCCGCGCTCGAGCGGGGCACCGGCGCGCGCGGACTCCGCGCGATCATCGAAGAGGTCCTCCTCTACGTCATGTACGACGTCCCCTCCCGCGGCGACGTGGCCAAGGTGATCGTCACCCGCGAGGTCGTCGAGGACGAGGTCGCCCCGACCCTGATCCTGCGGGAGTCCGAGGCGAAGAAGAAGAAGTCCGCCTGACCTCCCGCCGGCTTCCCCGGCCGTCGCCTGGCCCAGGGTGACCAGTCGTCCCTGGTCATTTCGGACTATTCGGGGCCATCGACCGTGCCGCTGCGTCATGACCCGTTCAGACTGGCGTCACGTCTGCATGTGGGAAGGGGAACCCGTGGGGGTTGATCAGAAGCGGCCGCTCGCCGGGTTCGCCCTGGTGGCGGTGCTGTGTGCCGTCCTGATGACGTTGTCGGTGAGCCGCGGGTGGAGTCTGGACCTGATCCACCCGGGCCGGCCGATCGTGTCCGCGGGTCAGGCCGAGAAGGCTCCGCACGACCATCGGGCCGCCGAGCCGGCCGCGGACGTGACGACGGTGAGCATCCCCGTCGAGCTGAGCACCCAGCCGCTGGGCACGGCGAGCGGCGCCGTGGCCCGAGCAGCCGGTTCCCACGCGCGTCCCGTCCGTGCGGCGGGTCGCTCCGTCACCCCGGTCCGCAGCACCGGCACCGGCGGTGACGACGAGCAGGCCGACCCCGAGGTCGAGGACGACACCACCGAGACCGAGCACGACGCCGAGGCCGAGCACGACGCCGAGGCCGAGCACGACGCCGACACGACGCAGCGCGATGCCGAGCGGGAGGCTGCCAAGGCGCTGCGAGAGGCCGAGCGGGAGGCCGCCAAGGCGCAGCGCGAGGCTGACAAGGCGGCCCGCGAGGCCGAACGCGACGCCGCCAAGGCGGCCCGTGAAGCCGAGCACGCGGCGGCGAAGGCCGCTCGTGAGGCGGAGCGCGAGGCCGCCCAGGCGGCCCGCCGGGCCGAGCACGACGCTGCCAAGGCGGCCCGTGTCGCAGAGCACGCGGCAGAGAAGGCCGCTCGTGAGGCTGAGCGTGCGGCCGCCGAGGCGGCCCAGCAGGCCGAGCGGGACGCATTGAAGGCCGTTCGTGACGCCGAGCGGGAGGCGGCCGACGCCGCTCGTGACGCCGAGCGGGAGGCGGCCGAGGCCGCTCGTGACGCCGCACAGGCCGCCCGTCACCCCTGAGCTGGTCTAGTCCTCACCGGGTGCCAGGAGATATCCGGGCCCGAACCGTGTCATGGACCCGCGTGACCCACGTCTCGTCTGCATGTGGGGCGAAGACCCGTTGAGGGCCGAGGAGAAGCGACCGATCGTCGCGGCGGTGCTGGTCGCCGTGCTGTGCGTGGTCCTGATGATCCTCGTGTAGTGCGGGACGCCCGGCTGCGGCTTCGTGGGTCCGCAGCCGGGTCCGTCCCGGACGACGTGTCGGCTCAGGCCTCGGCCGGCGCGAGCTCGGCGGTGACGCGCAGCTCCGACGCCGTCTCGTCGGTGGTGAACACCAGGTCGCCCACGATCGTGCCGACCGCGCGCAGGTCGTCCTGGGCCTCGCGGGCCGCGGCGACGAGGTGCTCGGGCCCGGTGATCTCCACACGGGAGAGCGGCGCGCGCATCTTGGCCTTGGCCTGCGACTTCGCGCCCCGGATGCCGGTGAGGGCGGCGGCGACGGCGTCGAGGACCAGCGGCTGTGCGGCCGCCGCAGAGCCGAGGTCGGCGGCCGTCGGCCATGCTGCGTGGTGGATGGAGCCTTCCTGCCACCACGACCACACCTCCTCGGTGGCGTACGGCAGGAAGGGCGCGAGCAGGCGCAGCTGGGCGTGCAGCGCGATGGCGAGCGTGGCCTTGGCCGACTCAGTCGCGGCGCCGCCGTCGGTGTCGTACGCGCGCTCCTTGACCAGCTCGAGGTAGTCGTCGCAGAACTCCCAGAAGAACTTCTCCGTGACTTCGAGCGCGGTGGTGTAGTCGTAGGCGTCGAAGGCCTCGGTCGCCCTGCGGACCACGACCTCGAGACGACCGAGGAGCGCGCAGTCCACCGGGGCGCTGACGGCGCTCGGGACCAGCGTGGTCGCGCCGACGTTGCCCAGGACGAACTTGGAGGCGTTGAGGACCTTCATGGCCAGGCGTCGGCCGACCTTCATCTGCGACTCGTCGAAGGGCGAGTCGAGTCCCGGGCGGCCGATGGCGGCGCGCCAGCGGACGGCGTCGGCGCCGTAGGTGTCGAGGATGTCGCTCGGGACGACGACGTTGCCCTTCGACTTCGACATCTTCTTGCGGTCGGGGTCGACGATGAAGCCGGAGATCATCGCGTGCGACCACGGCACGGCCTGGAACTCGTAGTCGGAGCGGACCACGCGGGAGAACAGCCAAGTGCGGATGATGTCGTGCGCCTGGGTGGCGAGGTCGTAGGGGAAGACGCGCTGGAACAGGTCGTCGTCGACCTCCCACATGCCGGCGATCTGCGGCGTGAGCGAGGAGGTGGCCCAGGTGTCCATCACGTCCGGGTCGCCGACGAAGCCGCCGGGCCTGCCCCGCTGGTCCTCGGTGTAGCCGTGGGGAGCCTGCGTGGACGGGTCGATCGGGAGCTGGTCCTCGGTGGGCAGCAGCGGGTGGTCGTGGTCGGGCTCGCCGTCGGCGTCGAGCGGGTACCAGACCGGGAACGGGATGCCGAAGAACCGCTGGCGCGAGATCAGCCAGTCGCCGTTGAGGCCCCCGACCCAGTTGTCGTAGCGGTGCTTCATGTGGGCGGGGATCCAGGTGATCTCCTCGCCGCGGGCCAGCATCTCCTTGCGGAGCGCGGCGTCGCGGCCGCCGTTCTTGATGTACCACTGGCGGGTCGCGACGATCTCCAGCGGCTTGTCGCCCTTCTCGTAGAAGTTCGCCATCCGCTGTGTCGCCTTGGGCTCGCCGTCGAGGTCGCCCGACTCGCGCAGCAGCGCGACCATCGCCTCACGGGCGCTGAAGGTCGTCTTGCCGGCGAGCTGCTCGTAGGCCGCTGCGGCCGACTCCAGCCACTCGGGCGTCTCCCGGAGGAGGCGCCCGTCGCGGCCGATCACCGTGCGGACCGGGAGGTCGAGCTCGCGCCACCACATCACGTCGGTCAGGTCGCCGAACGTGCAGCACATCGCGATGCCGGCGCCCTTGTCGGGCTCGGCGGCCGGGTGGGCGAGCACCGGGATCTCGACGCCGAAGACCGGGGAGGTCACATGCGACCCCACCAGGCCCTGGTAGCGCTCGTCGTCGGGGTGCGCGATCAGCGCCACGACGCTCGGGATCAGCTCGGGGCGGGTCGTCTCGATGTAGACGGGGGAGCCGTCCGGGCGGTGGAACGCGACCCGGTGGTAGTGGCCCGGGTAGTCACGGGCCTCGAGCTCGGCCTGGGCGACGGCGGTCTGGAAGGTGACGTCCCAGAGGGTCGGCGCCTCGGAGAGGTAGGCCTCGCCGCGGGCGTAGTTGCGCAGGAACGCGCGCTGGCTGACCGTGCGGGAGTGGTCGCCGATGGTGGTGTAGGTGGGGTTCCACTGCACGGACAGGCCGAGCTGGCGCCACAGCGCCTCGAAGGCCTTCTCGTCCTCGACCACGAGCTGCTCGCACAGCTCGATGAAGTTCGGCCGGCTGATGGACACCTGGCGCTTGGGGTCGGGCTTCTCCGGCGGCGTGAAGTCGGGGTCGTACGGCAGGGTCGGGTCGCAGCGGACGCCGAAGTAGTTCTGGACCCGTCGCTCGGTCGGCAGGCCGTTGTCGTCCCAGCCGATCGGGTAGAAGACGGCCTTGCCCTGCATGCGCTGGTAGCGCGCGATCAGGTCGGGGTGGCTGTAGGAGTAGACGTGGCCGACGTGCAGCGACCCGCTCACGGTGGGCGGCGGGGTGTCGATGGAGTAGACGTTCTCGCGGGGCTGCGTGCGGTCGAAGGCGTAGGTGTCGTTGTCCGCCCACGCACGCGACCACTTGTCCTCGAGGCCCTCCAGCGCCGGCCGCTCCGGTACGACGACGGCACGCGCATCGGTGCTCGGTGTCGTCGGACCGGCCTCCGGGGCCTGGGTGCTGGGGTTCTCAGTCATGTGCGAAGTCTATTGACGGGCCTCCGGCCTGCGAAAACGAGTATCGACCGATGAGTGCCGCGCCCTAGCGTGCCGCCATGGTCTCGAACCCTGACGACGCCGTCACCCTGCAGTTCTTCGACGCCCCGCAGCCCTTCCTCGACGTGGCCGGCGAGCTCCTCACCGCGCAGCCCGTGCTGGGGAGCGTGATCGCCAGCGTGAGCGAGCGGGTCCAGCGCGAGCTCGCCGAGGGGCGTGACTCCTGGGCGGAGGCCGCGGCGCCGTTCCCGCGCTGGTGGCTCGTCGTGCGGGACGGGTCCGGCGCCGTGGTGAGCGCCGCCATGCGCACCGCCACCTTCAAGCCCTACCCGACCTTCGCCCTGCCGATGTCCGACACGGCCGCACGTGCTCTTGCAGTCGCGCTGCACGAGCGCGGGGAGCTCCTCGGTGGGGCCAACGGCGCACTGCCGGGCGCCGAGGTGCTGGCCCGCGCCACCGCGGAGCTCGCCGGCGGGGAGATGGTGACCGACAAGGCGACCCGGCTGTGGGAGGCCACCTCGGTCGACGTGCCGCCGGCGCCCGAGGGTCGGCTGCGGCAGGCCACCGAGGACGATGCGGAGCTGGTGCTCGCGTGGTTCACCGCATTCCACGAGGAGGCCGACGAGCAGGCCGGCCGCGAGCCCGACCCGCACTCGGGCGAGCACAACACCCTCGACAGCGTCCTGGTCCGCATCCGTGAGGGTGTGGAGTGGCTCTGGGAGATGCCCGACGGCACCGTCGCCCACCTCTCGGGCGCCGGCCTGCCGTCGTACGGCGTGGGGCGGATCGGGCCGGTCTACACGCCCAAGGAGTTCCGCGGCCGCGGGATCGCGTCGTACGTCGTGGGGGAGCTGACCCGCCGCGGCCTCGAGGCGGGCACCCGGATGTGCCTGTTCACCGACCAGGCCAACCCGACGTCGAACAAGATCTACGCGGGCCTGGGCTACGAGCCGGTCGTCGACATGGCCGAGCACCTCGTCAAGGTGTCGCCCGCGCCCTAGGCTCGGCCGATGCGGCGTACGACCCTGGCCCTCGCGCTCCTCCCGCTCGCCCTCGTCCTCCCCGTGACCGCCGCGCCGGCGTCGGTCCCGGACACGGTCGCGAAGGCGGCGCCGCGTGTCCACCGGATCGGCGGCTGCGAGGTCTTCCCGGCGGACAATCCGTGGAACCAGCGCGTCGACCGCCGGCCGGAGTGGAGGTGGTCGGACGCCATCGTCGACCGGCAGCTCGCCGGCCACGACCTGCACCTCGACCTGGGCACGACCGAGGAGTACTACGGCATCCCGGTCAACGTCGTGCCCGAGGACCAGCCGCTGCTGCCGCTGCAGTTCGGCGTCGACGGCGAGGACTACGGCGACGAGAGCGACCGCGGGCCCGTGTTCGTCCCGGCCGACGCCGCCATCGAGGGTGGCAGCCGCGCCGAGCCCGACCCGGGGGAGGGGGACCGGCACGTGCTCGCGGTCCGCAGCGGCACGTGCGACCTCGTCGAGCTGTACGCCGCCGAGCGGGTGCGCGACGCCTCCGGAGAGGTCATCGCCTGGCGGGCGGCGGCCGCGGCCCGCTGGGACCTCTCCTCCAACAAGATGCGTCCGGCGCGCTGGACGTCCGCCGACGCCGCCGGCCTGCCGATCACCCCCGGACTGCTGTCCTACGAGGAGGCCGCGTCCGGACGGATCACCCACGCCCTGCGGTTCACCATGCCGAGCGCCCGCAGCGCCTACACCTGGCCGGCCCGCCACTGCGGCCCGAGCGGCAACACCTCGCGGGACCTGCCGGCGTACGGCCTGCGCTTCCGGCTGCCGAGGTCGTTCCCGGCGAACCGCTACACCGGGGTGGCGCGCACGATCGTCACGGCGATGAAGAGGTACGGGCTGGTCTACGCCGACCAGGGATCGGCGATGTACGTGACCGGCAGCGCCGACCCGCGGTGGGAGGACGCACTCGACCAGTTCCGCGCCAAGCCGCTCGACGGCAAGGCGCTGCAGGTCGTCAAGCCGTGGCGCAAGATCGTCTCCTGCTGACCGGGGTCCATAGACTCGAGGTGCCATGACTGAGACCCCCCGCCCCGATCCCGGCGCCGCCGCCGACGGCCCGCGCCTCGCCGAGACCTTCGACGAGGTCGAGGACGCGCTGCTCTCGCGCTGGCCCGAGACCAAGCTCGAGCCCAGCCTGGACCGGATCGAGGCGTTCACCGAGCTGCTCGGCGAGCCGCAGCACTCGTTCCGCTCGGTGCACCTGACCGGCACCAACGGCAAGACCAGCACCAGCCGGATGATCGAGACGCTGCTCCGCGCGCTCGACCTGCGCACCGGCCGCTTCACCTCGCCGCACCTGGAGCGGATGAGCGAGCGGATCAGCATCGACGGCGAGCCGCTGGACGACGAGGCCTTCGTCCGCGCCTTCAACGACGTCGCCCCCTACACCCACCTCGTGGACGCCGGGCAGGACCACCCGCTGAGCTTCTTCGAGACGATCGTCGGCATGGCCTACGCCGCCTTCGCCGACGCGCCGGTCGACGTGGCCGTGGTCGAGGTCGGCATGGGTGGCAGCTGGGACGCCACCAACGTCATCGCCGCCGACGTCGCCGTCGTGCTCCCGATCGCCGTCGACCACGCCAAGTACCTCGGCGACGACCCGGCGACGATCGCGGCCGAGAAGGCCGGGATCATCAAGGCCGGCTCGGTCGCCGTCCTGGCCGAGCAGACCCCCGAGGTCGCCGCCGTCCTCCTCGAGCGGGCGGCCGAGGTCGGCGCGACGGTGGCCCGCGAGGGCGTCGAGTTCGGTGTCCTGACGCGCACCCCCGCCGTCGGTGGACAGGTCGTCACGCTCAAGGGACTGAGGGCGACCTACGACGACGTGTTCCTGCCGCTCTACGGCGCCCACCAGGCCCAGAACGCCGCCGTGGCGCTGGCCGCGGTCGAGGCGTTCGGCAGCGGTGAGCTCGACGACGAGCTGGTGCGGGCGGCGTTCGCGGAGGTCACCTCGCCCGGCCGGTTGGAGATCATCCGCCGCAGCCCCACGATCCTGCTCGACGCGGCCCACAACCCGCACGGCGCCGAGGCCGTCGGGGAGGCGCTCGAGGACTCGTTCTCGTTCAGCCCGCTCGTCGGCGTCATCGGCGTGATGGAGGACAAGGACTACGAGGGCGTCCTCGCCGCCCTCGAGCCGCACCTGGCCTACGTCGTGTGCACGCAGAACTCCACGCCCCGATCCATGTCGGCCGCCGCCCTCGGCCGCGTCGCCGTCGAGGTCTTCGGCGAGGACCGCGTCTCCGTCGTCCCCGACCTGGCCGAGGCGATCGACCGGGCCGCCACCCTCGCCGAGGCCGGCGAGGCGATCGACGTGTCGATCGGGGCCGGCGCGGTCCTGGTCACCGGGTCGGTCGTCACCGTCGGCGAGGCGCGCGGGCTGCTCAAGGGCCGCCGATGAGCGACGAGACCCCCGACCGGATCGCCGAGCAGGACGCGCCCACCAACACCGAGCGATCGCCGCGCCGCGGCATGTGCGCCGCTGTGCTGAGCCTCGAGGCCATCACCCTGGGCCTGACCACGCCGGTGATGATCACCATCGCCGACGTGGACACCGGCACGGCGTTGTCCGTGGGGCTCGGGCTGGCCGTGGTCTGCCTCCTGCTCGCCGGCATGCTCCGGGCGGAGTGGGCCTACCTCGCCGGCTACGCCGTCCAGGTGGCTGCGATCGGCCTCGGTCTCGTCGTCCCGGTGATGTTCGCGCTGGGTGGGGTCTTCGCCGCACTCTGGGCGGCCGCCGACCTGCTCGGTCGCAAGATCGAGCGTGAGCGCGCGGAGGCGTGGGCCACCTGGCGGGCCGAGCAGGCCCAGCAGGAGTGATCGCGGTCGTCGCTGGCTAGGTGTGATGCCCAGCCAGGTTGTCCAACCTGGTGATGGGTGGGAGGCCACCGAGGGCTGAGTGGG
>CZKB01000013.1_pt1 | contig 29572 bp, 17 predicted proteins | sample 1657981 | NCBI WGS metagenome assembly CZKB01 (sample SAMEA3501707, study PRJEB10267) | metagenome | biome: nitrite oxidizing laboratory bioreactor; material: liquid mineral medium | place: Austria | collected 2011-12-21 | reverse complement strand
CTCGACTTCTACAACACTCGACGACGCCACTCAGCCATCGGAGGACTACCGCCGATCAGCCGATTGTCATGAACCTGCCTGCCGAGTACATCTAGTCGCTGGCCGGGATGACCTACCGATTCTCCGTCACGGTAGACCGACAACCCGGCGTCCAGCACGAAAAACGGCAGGTGCTTGCGCGGCACCGTCCTCGGCTGGAACTCCTGGTGAGGCTCCTGCCTAATCCCCAGATCACCCAGAATGAGATACGGCTTCAGAACTTTAATCACGACATCGCCGTCGCGAAGTGTCCAACCCTCCCATCCCTTGTCTCCCATCGCGTGACCTCACCTCCCCTCTCCTGAAGAGGAGGCTTGTACGACCAGCGACCCCTCGGACACGACCGACTCCAGCGTCGGTGGGGCCTCGCTGCAGCGTCAAGGGATCGATACACCGTCACGAGGCGATAGGACGCAGCAGAGCCTTCCAGGCCTAATTGCCTTCGCTGAAGTGAGCCTCGGCGGCGTTGGGGGGCCCCGACGACCGCGAGACCTTCCGGGCAAATTCCTGCCGCGTTTGTGCTGATCTCAGGCCTGCGGGCGTGTAATCCTCGAGCCCGTGCCTTCTGAGGAAACCGTCAGTGACTCGTTCGAAGGTGACGGTTAGTTCCCGGTCCATGCCCACGTGTTGCACTCGTCCGGTTCCAAAGTCGGTCTCTCCCTCGTCGAAGGTCATCCGGGCCAACCCTTCTCTGGTTGTCTTGATCGGCCCTGAATCGCCAGCGATGGAATCGCCCGTCCACACGTACGACATCGTTCTGCCGTCCTTGGTGAACGTTGGATGCCCTTCCGACTTGTAGTAGGCAACCTCCGATCCGTTTCGATCGTAGGCGTTGCCTTGGACCCAGTAGCCTGCGCCGTTCTTGTAGTCAATCCGAAACACGGAGCAGGCGTTCGGATCATCTGGATGTCGACCCGCGGTATCCGTCACGGTCTTGACGCTCTGCATCCAGATTCCGGTCCACTTGGCACGTGGGTCGAGCAGTGCACGAGCCCACTGAAGGTGCTTGGGTGACCATTGGACGAACCACTCGATCAGGACTATGAGCGCCGCGCCAATCACGGCAGCGGCAACCTTTCCGGCGTTGTCTCCCCATTCGTATGTCACTGCGATCGCTAGCAACACGGTGAGCGTGGAAGCCATGCCACGTAGGACTGGCGCCATCATTTTTCGGTCCTCACTGGGGCTAGACGCCCGCCGCGCGAGTGATGGAGTGCGTACTTCAACAACGATGGGCCGATCCGGTGTTGCCAGTACAGCGTGCCGGTGGGGACACTCCTGTCGCTGGGCCCGACCCGGTCGAGTCCTGATTCGGTGGCGGGTATCACGATCCCTCCCCGTGGTGCTTGGTGCGATCTCGAATCGTATGTCGACGGCAGCCCGCAGTTCTAGGTCGTGGCGTAGGCGGTGCATGGCGAGCGCTGACCCGACGCGCGGGTGGGCGCTAGCTGTTCGAACGGATCGAGCACGGGATGCAAGCCACACGCAGCGGAGTTCAAGGCGGCCGAGAGGCGCTCCCGGCGCCCGCACGCGCAAGGGCCCCACGCGGCGAACTGGGCGCGTCATTCTGGGCGGATTGCAGCAGCATCGTTGCCGACCGACAGTGCCGCACCTTGACCCAAAGTTGACAAATTTCCCCTTTATTCGAACACCTGTTCGTGCGAGAATGAGGCATGGCTCTCGGACAGCTCACTCACTCAGCGGCGGTCGACGCCTGGCTGGACGAGCTGGCGGACCGCGAGCCGGGGTCGCTCTCCGAGGCCGACCAAGCAGCGCTCATCCACGAGCTGCAGCGGATCGAGCGGCGGGTGGTCGCCGCCCGGCTGCACGTCCTGGCAGCGGCCGAGCGGGCGAAGACCGCCACCCGCAGCGGCGCCGCCAGCACGGCCGCATGGGCGGCGACGCTGACGCAGGCCGACCCGCAGGCGGCGTACCGCGACGTACGGCTCGCCACGGAGGTGGAGCACTCCCCCATCGTGAAGGAGTCGCTTCGACGCGGCGACATCTCCCCCGCCCACGCCGCGGTCATCGTCGACGCCGACCGCAAGCTGCCGGACACCGTCACGCCGGCCCAGCGCGAGGTCGTGCAGCAGACGCTGGTCGCGAAGGCGCAGAGCCTGTCGCCCTCCCGGCTCCGCAAGATCGCCCGCCGCGCGCTCGCTGCCATCGAGCCCGACGAGCAGGTCGTCGACGCCCACGAGGACGCGCTCCTGCAGGACGAAGAGACCAGTGCCCTCGCCCGCACGTCCCTGACGTTCCACGACAACCACGACGGCACCGTCACGGGTCGGTTCACGGTGCCGACCATGCAGGGCCACCTGCTCCGCAAGGTGATCGAGGCGATGACCGCGCCGAGGCGCGGCCGCCTCGGCGCGTCGCGGGCGCAGACCGGCGTACCTGCCGAGACCGACTGGGACCACGCCCGCGGCACCGCCTTCATCGAGCTGATCGAGCACCTGCCGACCGACCACCTGCACCCAGCCACGGCCGCCACGATCCTGGTCACCCTCGATGAGGCAGTCCTGCGCGAGCAGCTGACGGCCGCCGGGCTCGACACCGGCGACAAGATCTCGGCGGGTCAGGCCCGCCGCCTCGCCTGCAACGCCGGGTTGGTCCCGGTCGTCCTCGACAAGGCCTCGGTGCCCGTCGACCTCGGCCGCAGGAGCCGGCTCTTCACCGACACCCAGCGGACCGCCCTCGCCACGTCCCACGAGACGTGCGCCGCTGACGGGTGCGAGCGGCCCTACGCCTGGTGCGAGCTCCACCACTGGGAACCCTGGCAGCGCGGCGGCCGCAGCGACCTGCGGAACGCCGTACCCCTCTGCCACTTCCACCACCGGCGGGTGCACGACACCGGCTTCGTCCATGCGCGGCTGCCCGACGGCAGCGTCCGGTTCAGCAGGCGGACGTGAGGGCCGCTGCTCATCCGCACGGGCGGGGCCGGTGTCGTACCCCGGTGACAGACTGCAGGGCATGACCGCCCTCGACCGCTTCAGCGCGCCCACGCGTGCGTGGTTCGAGGCATCCTTCGCCAGCCCGACGCCGGCGCAGGACGGTGCGTGGGAAGCCATCGCCGCGGGCAAGCACGCGCTCGTCGTCGCGCCGACCGGCAGCGGCAAGACGCTCAGCGCCTTCCTCCACGCCATCGACCGGCTGCTGAGCAGCGAGCGCCGCGAGGACAAGTCGAGGCGCACCCGCGTCCTCTACATCTCCCCGCTGAAGGCGCTCGGCGTCGATGTCGAGCGCAACCTCCGCGCCCCGCTCACCGGCATCCGCAACACCGCCGAGCGGCTCGAGACCACGGTTCCCGACGTCACGGTCGGCCTGCGGTCCGGCGACACCAGCCCGGCCGAGCGGCGCAAGCTCGGCACCACGCCGCCCGACATCCTGATCACCACGCCCGAGTCGCTGTTCCTGATGCTGACCAGCCAGGCGCGCGAGACGCTGCGCGGCATCGACACCGTCATCATCGACGAGGCCCACGCCGTCGCCGGCACCAAGCGCGGCGCCCACCTCGGCATCAGCCTCGAGCGGCTCGACGCCCTCCTCGAGAAGCCGGCACAGCGCATCGGCCTGAGCGCGACCGTCCGCCCGCTCGACGAGGTCGCCCGCTTCCTCGGCGGCACGCAGCCGGTCGAGATCGTCGCCCCGCCCAGCACGAAGGAGTGGGACCTCCGCGTCGTCGTGCCGGTCGAGGACATGACGATGCCCGAGGAGTACGACGAGGAGTCGGGCGACCCGGGCCGGTCGACGAGCATCTGGCCGCATGTCGAGGAGCACGTGGTCGACCTGGTCGAGCAGCACCGTTCGACGATCGTCTTCGCGAACTCCCGCCGCCTGGCCGAGCGGCTCACCGCACGCCTCAACGAGATCGCCGCCGACCGCGTCGAGCGGGCCGCTGAGGACGCGGGTCTCGTGACGGGCGCGCGAGCGGGGGAAGGGGAAGGCAAGCCGCCCGCGCAGGTGATGGCGCAGTCCGGGCAGAGCAGCGGCGCCGAGACGGTCATCGCGAAGGCGCACCACGGCTCGGTCTCCAAGGAGCAGCGGGCCATCATCGAGGACGACCTCAAGCGCGGCCGGCTCCCCTGCGTCGTGGCCACCAGCAGCCTCGAGCTCGGCATCGACATGGGCTCGGTCGACCTCGTCATCCAGATCGAGTCGCCGCCGAGCGTCGCCAGCGCCCTCCAGCGCGTCGGTCGTGCCGGCCACCAGGTGGGCGAGACAAGCCGCGGCGTGCTGTTCCCCAAGCACCGTGGCGACCTCGCCCAGACCGCGGTCGCGGTTGAGCGCATGCGCACCGGCGCCATCGAGAAGATGTCGATCCCGACCAACCCGCTCGACGTCCTCGCCCAGCAGGTCGTCGCCGCGCTGGCGATGGAGGAGTGGCAGGTCGACGAGCTGTTCGCGCTCGTGCAGCGCGCGGCGTCGTACTCCGGGCTGCCCCGCGCCGCCTACGACGCCACCCTCGACCTGCTCAGCGGCCGCTACCCCAGTGACGAGTTCGCCGAGCTGCGCCCGCGCATCGTGTGGGACCGCGTCAACGGCACCCTCAGCGGCCGACCCGGCGCCCAGCGCCTCGCGGTGACCAGCGGCGGCACCATCCCCGACCGCGGCCTGTTCGGCGTCTTCCTCGTCGGCGAGAAGGCCAGCCGGGTGGGCGAGCTCGACGAGGAGATGGTCTACGAGTCGCGCGTGGGCGACGTCTTCGCCCTCGGTGCCACCAGCTGGCGGATCGAGGACATCACCCACGACCGCGTGCTCGTCACCCCGGCCCCGGGCATCCCGGGCCGCCTGCCGTTCTGGAAGGGCGACGCCCTCGGCCGGCCCGCCGAGCTCGGTGCGGCGGTCGGCGCGTTCAGCCGCGAGCTCGCGAGCCTGCCGCCGCAGAAGGCGGTCGCCCGGGTCAAGGAGCGCGGGCTCGACGACTACGCCGCCACCAACCTCGTGACCTACCTCGGTGAGCAGCGCGAGGCGACCCAGGTGGTGCCGAGCGACACCCAGGTCGTGGTCGAACGCTTCCGCGACGAGCTCGGCGACTGGCGACTGGTCGTCCACTCCCCCTACGGCACGCCGGTGCACGCGCCGTGGGCGCTGGCGATCAACGCCCGGCTCCGAGAGCGGTTCGACGTCGACGGGCAGGCGGTCGCCTCCGACGACGGCATCGTCATCCGCATCCCCGACACCGACGCCGAGCCGCCCACCGGCGAGGTGATCGTCTTCGAGCCGGAGGAGATCGAGCAGCTCGTCACCCAGGAGGTCGGCGGGTCCGCGCTCTTCGCGAGCCGGTTCCGCGAGTGCGCGGCCCGCGCGCTGCTGCTCCCCCGCCGCGACCCCGGCCGCCGCAGCCCGCTGTGGCAGCAGCGCCAGCGCAGCGCGCAGCTGCTCGAGGTCGCGTCGAAGTACCCCGCCTTCCCGATCGTGCTCGAGGCCGTGCGCGAGTGCCTCCAGGACGTCTACGACCTCCCCGCGCTCGTCACGCTGCTCGGCCGCGTCCAGCGCCGCGAGGTGACGGTGGTCGACGTCGCCACCACGACCCCCAGTCCGTTCGCCCGCAGCCTGCTCTTCGGCTACGTCGCCCAGTTCGTCTACGAGGGCGACTCCCCCATCGCCGAGCGCCGGGCCGCCGCGCTGTCCCTCGACCAGGGCCTGCTCGCCGAGCTGCTCGGTCGCGCGGAGCTGCGCGAGCTGCTCGACCCCGAGGTGCTCGCCGAGGTCGAGGCCGAGCTCCAGTGGCTCGCCCCCGACCGGCGGGCGCGCGACGCCGAGGCGGTCGCCGACCTGCTGCGGCTCGTGGGCCCGCTCTCCGCCGACGAGATCCGCGCCCGCGCCGTCGAGGGCGCCGACGTCGAGGGCTGGCTGTCGTCGCTGTCCGACGTACGCCGCGTGGTCCCTGTGCGGATGGCCGGCGACGACCGCTGGACCGCCATCGAGGACATCGGCCGCCTGCGCGACGGCCTCGGCGTGCCCGTCCCCGTCGGCACGCCCGACGCGTTCCTCGAGCTCCCCGAGGACCCGCTCGCCGACCTCGTCTCGCGCTACGCCCGCAGCCACGGACCGTTCACCACCGCCGAGGTCGCCACCCGTCTCGGCCTCGGCGAGGCGGTCGCCCGCCAGACGCTGCAGCGCCTCGCCCACCGCGGCCGGGTGCTCGACGGCGAGTTCCGGCCGTCCGGGTCCGGCAGCGAGTGGTGCGACGCCGAGGTGCTGCGCAAGCTGCGCCGGCGCTCGCTGGCGCGGCTGCGGCAGGAGATCGAGCCCGTCGACCAGGCCGCAGTCGCGCGCTTCCTGCCCGCCTGGCAGCGCGTCGGCGGCAACCTGCGCGGCCTCGACGGCGTGATCGCGGCCATCGACCAGCTCGCCGGATGTCCGGTGCCGGCCAGCGCGCTGGAGCCGCTGGTGCTCGCGGCCAGGGTCCGCGACTACGAACCCTCCATGCTCGACGAGCTCACCGTGTCGGGCGAGGTCATCTGGACCGGCCACGCGCCGCTGCCCGGCAGCGACGGCTGGGTCAGCCTGCACCTCGCCGACCAGGCGCACCTGACCCTGCCCGAGGTCGAGGGCGACGAGCCGACTGGGGTCCAGCGAGCCGTCCTCGACCTCCTCGACGGCGGGGGCGCCTGGTTCTTCCGCCAGCTCGCCGACCGCGTCGGCTCCACGAGCGACGCCGAGCTCTCGACCGCGCTGTGGGAACTGGTGTGGCAGGGCCTGGTCACCAATGACACCCTCGCCCCCATGCGGGCCCTCGTCCGCAGCGGCACCCCCTCGCACCGCACCCGTCGTACGCCGCCCCGGCTGGGGCGCACGACCCGCGGCCGGATGCCGGTGCGGACCGGCCCACCCGAGACCGCCGGCCGCTGGGCGCTCCTCCCCGAGCGCGACGGCGACCCCACCCGGCGGGCCCACGCCCGTGCCGAGCACCTCCTCGAGCGCCACGGCGTCGTCACGCGCGGCGCGGTCGTCAGCGAGCGGGTCTCCGGCGGCTTCGCCGGCGTCTACAAGGTGCTGAGCGCCTTCGAGGACACCGGTCGCTGCCGGCGCGGCTACTTCATCGAGGGCCTCGGTGCCGCGCAGTTCGGCAGCGCGGGCGCGATCGACCGGCTGCGCACCTTCGCCGAGCCCGACAGCACCAAGGCCGGCGCCAAGCCCGCCGTGGTGGCGCTCGCCGCCACCGACCCGGCCAACCCGTTCGGCGCCGCCCTGCCGTGGCCCGAGGCGATCGGTGAGGCGTCGGGCCACCGGCCCGGCCGCAAGGCCGGCGCGCTGGTCGTGCTGGTCGACGGCGAGCTCACCGTCTACGTCGAGCGCGGTGGCCGCACCCTGCTCACCTGGACCGAGGAGCCGGACTCGCTCACCCCGGCGATGGAGGCACTCGCCGACGCCGCCCGTCGCGGCGCCCTGGGCCGGCTCACGGTCGAGAAGGCCGACGGGCAGGCGCTGATCGGCGGGGGCGGCGACACCCCCATCCGACAGGCCCTGGCCGCGGCCGGCTTCGTGGCCACACCCAAGGGGCTGAGACTGCGTGCCTGAGGGTGACACCGTCTACCGCGCCGCGGCCAAGCTCGACCGCGTCCTCCGCGGTCGGGAGCTGCTGGTCAGCGACTTCCGGGTCCCGGCCTACGCCACCCTCGACTTCCGCGGGGCGACCGTCGGGCACACCTTCTCCCGCGGCAAGCACCTGATCACCCGGATCGAGCACGAGCGTGACTGGACGCTCCACACCCACCTGAAGATGGAGGGCTCCTGGCACGTCTACCCGACGGGCGAGAAGTGGCGCCGCCCGGCCGAGCAGGCGCGCGTGGTGCTGGGCGTCCAGGGCCGCTCGGCCGTCGGCTTCTCCCTCGGCATCGTCGAGGTGGTCCCCCGCCACGAGGAGCACGCGCTCACCGCCCACCTCGGGCCCGACCTGCTCGGCCCCGACTGGGACGAGGACGAGGCGCTCACCAGGCTGCGCAGCCAGCCCGCGCGACCGATCGGCGAGGCGCTGCTCGACCAGCGCAACCTGGCGGGCGTCGGCAACATGTACATGGCCGAGCTCTGCTTCATCACCGGCCTCCACCCGACCACCCCGGTGTCCGCGGTCGGCAGTCAGCTCACCCGCCTGGTCCGCCGCGCGCACCAGATGCTCGACGTCAACAAGGAGCGGGCGATCCAGTCCACCACGGGCAACCTGCGCGAGCGCGAGCGGATGTGGGTCTACCGCCGCGACAAGTCCCCCTGCCGGCGGTGCCGCACCCCCATCGCTGTCGCGATGGTGGGCGAGCCGGGCCGCGAGCGTGCGGCGTACTGGTGCCCGAGCTGTCAGCCGGAGCGCTGACTCCCGGTCAGGCGGCGGAGGCGACGACGTCGCCCGCCGGGCGCGCGCCGCTCATCGAGGTGCTGACCATGCCGATCGCGACCTCCTCGAGGGCGACCGCGTCGGCCACCTCGCGGAGCACGTCGGACAGGGGCAGGTCCATCGCCTGGCACAGCGAGGCGAGCAGCTCCGAGGACGCTTCCTTCTGCCCGCGCTCGATCTCGGAGATGTAGCCGAGGCTGACGCGAGCCTCCGCCGAGAGCTCCCGCAGGGTCATCCCGCGCTGCATCCGGGCGCCTCGCAGCACCTCGCCGAGCAGTCGTCGGAAGAGCACCATGCGCGAAGTCCTTGCTCTGGTCGAGTGGAGTCGTAGGCCCAACGCTACCCGAGGTCCGGTTCTTCCCGCGCAGGGATGGCCGGTTCTCTGTCCAGCACCTCCGCCAGGAGCGCGAGGACCTCCCGGCAGGACTGCTCCCGGACGGCCCGCCGGTCACCGCTGAGGGCCAGTCGACGTACGGCGACGCCGGAGGGGCCGGCGACCGCGATCCACACCTCGCCGACCGGTTTGCCCTCCTGCGAGTCGGGCCCGGCCACGCCGGTCGTGGCCAGCGCCCACGTCGTACGCAGCCGGGCGCGGGCGCCGAGCGCCATCGCCTGCGCGCACTCCCCCGACACCACACCGTGCGCGGCGACCACCTCGGCCGGTACGTCGAGCAACGACTCCTTGATCCGGGTGGCGTAGGAGACCACGGCCCCGGCGAAGCTGCGGGAGGCGCCGGGCACGTCGGTGAGGGTCGCGGACAACAGGCCGCCGGTGAGCGACTCGGCGGTGCCGAGCGACTCGCCGCGCCCGGCGAGGACCTCGAGCACGTGCCGCGCCAGCGCCTCACCCGACTCGTTGGTCACGTCCGCGAGACTAGCCGCATGGCTCTCCCCATCGAGGACTACGCCCTCATCGGTGACCGCGGCACCGCGGCCCTCGTCGGCCGGGACGGATCGATCGACTGGCTCTGCCTGCCGCGCTTCGACTCGCCGGCGTGCTTCGCCGCACTGCTGGGCACGCCGGACAACGGCCGCTGGCTCCTGGCCCCGGCCGGCGACGTCGTCAGCACGCGCCGTCGCTACGTCGACGGCACGGCCATGCTCGAGACGACCTTCACCACCGCTGACGGCGAGGTGGAGCTCCTCGACCTGATGCCGACCGGCGACGGCCGGGCCGACGTCGTACGCCGCCTCACCTGCACGCGCGGCACGGTGCGGATCCGCCACGACTGGGTGGTGCGCACGGACTACGGCCACGTCCGGCCGTGGGTCAGCCGGGAGCAGGCGCACGGCGAGGACGTGGTGGTCGCGGTGGCCGGTCCCGACAAGCTCGTCCTGCGCGGGCCGCGCCTCCCGCACGGTCGCGAGGGGCACCACAGCGACGAGTTCGAGATGTCCCAGGGCGACGCCCTCACCTTCTCGATGACATGGGTCCGGTCGTGGCGCGACGTGCCGAGGCCGCTCGGCTTCGACGAGCGGATGCGGGCCACCACGGACGCGCAGCGCGCCTGGTCCGAGCGCGCACCCGACGACGTGCCGCACGCCGACCTCGTGCAACGCAGCCTGCTGACCCTGCTGCTGATGACGCACGCGGAGACCGGAGGGATCGTGGCCGCTCCCACCACGTCGCTGCCCGAGGACTTCGGCGGCGAGCGCAACTGGGACTACCGCTTCTGCTGGCTGCGCGACGCGGCACTCACCCTGGAGTCGCTCCTCGGCGCGGGCTATGCGGAGGAGGCGCTCGACTGGCGAGGCTGGCTGCTGCGTGCGGTCGCCGGTGACCCGGCCGACCTGCAGATCATGTACACCGTCGACGGCGGTCGTCAGCTGCCCGAGCGCGAGGTGCCGCACCTGCCGGGCTACGCCGACAGCCGGCCGGTGCGCATCGGCAACGGCGCGGTCTCCCAGCGGCAGAACGACGTCCTCGGCGAGGTGATGATCGCGCTCGAGCTGGCCCGTCAGGCCGGGCTCGAGGAGACCCACAACTCGTGGTCGCTGCAGCGCGCGCTCGTCGACGAGCTGGCCGAGCACTGGGACCAGCCGGACAACGGCCTGTGGGAGATCCGCGGGCCGCAGCGGCACTTCACCCACTCGCGGGTGATGGTGTGGGTCGCCTTCGACCGGGCGGTCCGCGCGGTCGAGGAGCACGGCCTCGACGGGCCGGTCGAGCACTGGCGCGACCTGCGGGACCGGGTGCACGAGGAGGTGCTGCAGAAGGGCTACGACACCGAGCGCGGCACCTTCACCCAGCACTACGACACGGCCGAGGTCGACGCGTCGCTGCTCACCATCCCGCTCGTCGGCTTCCTGCCGGCCGACGACCCGCGCGTGCTGGGCACGATCGCCGCCGTCACCGAGGACCTGATGTCCGACGGCCTGCTCCTGCGTTATCGCACGCAGACCGGTGTCGACGGCGTCCCGGGCGACGAGCACCCGTTCCTCGCCTGTTCGTTCTGGCTGGTCTCCGCGCTCGCCGCGGCCGGACGTCGTACGGACGCCGAGGAGCTGATGGACCGGCTGTGCGGCCTGGCCAACGACGTCGGCCTGCTCTCGGAGGAGTACGACGCCGCGCACGGGCGGATGGCCGGCAACTTCCCCCAGGCCTTCAGCCACCTCGCGCTGGTGCAGGCCGCGCTCGCGCTGCGCGACAACCAGCTGCGCGACGACGCCTGAGTCCACGCGCCGGAGGCCCGGTCGTCATCGACGACCGGGCCTCCGGTTGCTGCAGTCAGCCGGGTGGTGCTCAGCTGGGTGCTACCAGGTGTGCGTCAGCCGCGACGCACCTTGATCTTCACCACAGCGGTCTTGCTGCGGATCTTGCCGCTGCCGGCGTACTTCACCACGACCCGCTTCTTGCCGGCCTTGGCGAACTTCGCCAGCTTGACGACCGCCTTGCCCTTCTTGAGCTTGACGGTGTACTTCGTGCCGCCGACCTTGACCACGACCTTGCCGGTCACGGTCTTGATGCCGAGCGCCTCGGCCGTGATCTTCAGGCGCGCACGGGTCTTGCCGGCGACGATGCGCTTGGGCTTGACCCGGACGTCGACCTCCGGCTTGCCCTTCCGCACGTCGATCGGGAGCGAGAAGGTCGTGCCGGTGGTGGGACCGGTGAAGGTCAGCAACTGCTTGCCCGTCTTGGCCTTGCCCTTGAGCTTGACCGCCACGGCGGCCTTGCCGTACTCGTCGAACGGCTCGGTGCCGAGGGTGTTGTTGACGGCGACGGCGTCGAGGGAGGCGTTGCCCACCTTGACGTTGAGGGTGGCGTCCTTGGCGTCGGCCGGCGCGCTCATGGCGAGCGACGACAGGCTGAGCTTGACCGTCTCGCCGATGCGGTAGAAGCGCGGCGCGTCGGACGGCCAGGTGACGCCGACCTGGCGCTGCTCCTTGTCCACGGCGAGCGGCGTCGTCGCGGCCTTGGCGGCCATGTAGTCGACCATCGCCTGCAGGTCCACCTTGCCGGTGTCGCGCCGGGACGTGCCCTTGGCGAACTCGCGGAAGTTGTCACCGCCGCTGGCGAGGAACGAGTTGACCGTCACGGAGTACGACGTGGCGGCGTCGATGGCCTTGCCGTTGAGCCACATGCCGGTGACCCGGCTGCCCTCGGCCTTGGTCGGGTCGTAGGTGGCGAAGAAGCCCTTCGACGTGCCGAGGCGCAGGAACGGGCGCGCCGGGACGGCACCCTTGTCGTCGCGCTGCCACTGCTGCTCGAGGACGGTCTTGATCTGCGCGCCGGTCAGCTTCATGTTGACCAGCGTGTTGGCGAAGGGCTGGACGACGGCCGCCTGCTTGTAGGTCAGGTTGGCGGGGTAGCCGCCGGCCGCGCCGGTCATGTCGGCACGCAGGCCGCCCGGGTTCATGAAGGCGATCTGCGCTCCGCCGACCTGGGCGCTCTCGGTCGCCCAGCGCTGGACCTCGGCGACGAGGTTGCCGAGGGTGGACTCACCGCCGCGGTTCTCGGTGGTGCCGTCGGCGAGCTTGGCGCGGCTGAAGGCGCCGCCGACCTTGCCGAGCACCTTGGCGCCGAGCTCGTCGGCCTTGGAGAAGGCCGCGTCGACGATCTCCTTGGTGGGACCGTCCACGGGGTAGAGCGGCGGCGTGGCCTTGGGGCCGCTGCTGCCGTCGGGGTCGGGGCCGAACATCGGGAGGATCTTCTGCTTGGCCGGGTCGACCGTGACGGTGGCGTCGTTGGTGGCCGGGTTGGCGTCGGGGTCGGTGTCGACCGTGAAGACGAGCTGGTTGAGGTTCGCGCCGTACTGGCCAGCCGAGACGACCGGGCGACCGTTGATGAGGTGGTTGTAGGCCAGGTGGGTGTGGCCGGAGACGATCGCGTTGACGTCGGAGTCGACGCCCTTGACGATGCGGCTGAACGCGTTGTCGTTGGTGGTGGCGTCCTCGATCTTGGTGCTCGGGGCACCCTCGTGGACGAGCAGGACGACGAGGTCGGCGCCCGCGGCCTTGAGCGCGTCGGCGGCGGCGTTGGTCTCGGTGATGATGCTGGAGACCTTGATGTCGGCGATGCCGGCCGGGGCCACCAGCGACGGGAGGTCCTCGGTCACGGCGCCGATGAAGCCGACGTCGACGCCGCCGGCCGTGGTGGTCATCCAGGTGCCGCCGTCGGAGGTGCCGGGAGACTCCTCGACGTCCGGGAGGGCATAGGAGTTGTCCGACTTCTTGCGCACGTTGGCGGCGAGGTACTGCCACTTCGCGCCACCCTCGGGGTTGGCGGCCGTCTCGGGCTTCATGACCCGGTTGACCAGGTCGTTGTAGCCGCCGTCGAACTCGTGGTTGCCAGCCGCGGACACCGCAAGGCCCGCGCCGTTGAGGACGTCGATCGTGGGCTTGTCGTGCTGGATGAACGACTCGAACGTCGAGGCGCCGATCATGTCGCCGCCGGCAGCGAAGATGGTGTCGGGGTTCGCCGTCCGGAGCTGCTTCACGGCACCGGCCATGACCGAGGCGATCTCGATGGGCTCGGGGTTGTTCGAGCCCGACGGGCGGTCGGCCAGGCGGCCGTGGAAGTCGTTGGTGGCGAGGATCTGCACGTCGACGGTGGCTGCGTGCGCGGGTGCGGCCGTGCTGATGACGGCGAGCGGCGCGGCGAGCAGTCCCGTCACGGTCGTCGCAAGGGTGAATTTGCGACCGGATCGTGATGCTGACACGAGTTCTGGTGCCTTTCGTCGGATGAGTGGAACGTCACCCTAACCGCACGCACGCGCGCCCAGACCACACCAAAGTAGTGTTTCCCGACCTTTCGGTCAGTGTTCGCCGATGGCCGCTCAGGCGGTGTGGAGGCGCTGCTTGCGCACCTCGCGGACGAACTCCCAGCCCGACCAGAGCGTCATCGCGACCGCGCCGGCGAGCATCACCTGGCTGGCGTAGAACAGCACCTCGCCCAGGGGGCCGGGCCAGAAGTCGAAGGCACCGCCGTGGGCGTCGCCGTGCGGGAGGGGCCAGAGCAGCCCGGAGAGGGCGAGCGCCTGCAGCACCGTCTTGACCTTGCCGCTCTGGGCCGCGGGGATGACGACCTGCTTGAGGACCGAGAGGCGCAGCAGCGTCACGCTCCACTCGCGGAGCAGAACGACGATGGTCACCCACCACCAGACGTCGCCGACGATCGAGAGACCGATCAGCGCCATCCCGGTGATCGCCTTGTCGGCGATCGGGTCGGCGATCTTGCCGAAGTCGGTGATCAGGTCGTGCTTGCGGGCCAGGTCGCCGTCGATCTTGTCGGTGATCATCGCGACGGCGAAGAGGCCGAACGCGACCCAGCGCCACAGCGGGTCGTTGCCGCCGTCGTGCAGCAGCGCCCAGCCGAAGAACGGCACCATCGCGATGCGCAGCGTGGTGAGCACGTTGGCGATGTTGAAGTTCGACACCTGGCGCTTCTCGGCGCTGGTCGGGTCCGTCGTCATCGGGTGGCTCCCTTCACTCGGGCGACGAGGTCGACCCCGTCGGTGCCTGCCACGGTGGCCGTCACCAGGTCACCGATCCGGGCCCCCTCCGCGCCGATGAGCATCGTCGTACCGTCCACTTCGGGGCCCTGGTGGGCGGCTCGGCCCTCGACGACGGCCCCACCCGGTTCCTCGTCGACCGACTCGACCAGCACCACGACCTCCTCACCGATGCGCTCCTCGGCCCGCTGGGCGTTGAGCTCCTCGACGAGGGCGGTGACGTGCTCGGTGCGGCTGCGGATCTCGTCCTCGTCCAGCTTGAGGTCCTCGGCGAACCCGGCCGCCTCCGTGCCGTCCTCGTCGGAGTAGCCGAAGACGCCCGTGACGTCCATGCGGGCCGCGACGAGGAAGTCGCACAGGGTGGCCAGCTCCTCCTCGGTCTCACCGGGGAAGCCGACGATGACGTTGGACCGTACGCCGGCCAGCGGGGCCAGCGCGCGGATCTGCTCGAGCAGGCCGAGGAAGCTCTCGGGGTCGCCGAAGCGCCGCATCCGGCGCAGGACCGTCGCGCTCGCGTGCTGGAAGGAGAGGTCGAAGTACGGCACGACGCCGGGGGTGGAGGCGATGGCCTCGATCAGGCCGGGCCGGGTCTCGGCTGGCTGGAGGTACGACACGCGCACCCGCTCGATGCCGTCGATGCCGGACAGCTCGGGGAGCATCGTCTCCAGCAGCCGGAGGTCGCCGAGGTCCTTGCCGTAGGACGTGGAGTTCTCGCTGACGAGGAACAGCTCCTTGACCCCCTGCGTCGCCAGCCACCGCGCCTCACCGACGACATCGCTGGGGCGGCGGCTGACGAACGAGCCGCGGAAGCTCGGGATCGCGCAGAACGTGCAGCGCCGGTCGCAGCCGCTGGCCAGCTTGAGCGGCGCCATCGGGCCGGCGTCGAGGCGACGGCGTACGGCGCGAGGGCCGGTCGCCGGAGCGCCCGCACCGATGTCGGCGACGTCGGCGGCGACCGCCTCGTGGCCGGGCACCGAGATGCCCGACGCGTCGCGCTCGACCGGGGAGATCGGCAGCAGCAGCCGACGGTCCGAGGGCGTGTGGGGGTGGTGGGTCTCCCCCGCCACGATCGACCGCAGCCGCGCGGCGATGTCGGGGTAGTCGTCGAAGCCGAGCACGGCATCGGCCTCGGGCAGCGACTCGGCGAGGTCCTTGCCGTAGCGCTCGGCCAGGCAGCCGACCGCGACGACGGCCTGCGCCTTGCCGCCGTGGCCTGCCGACTCCTTGAGGTCGGCCGCCTCGAGCAGGGTGTCGACCGAGTCCTTCTTGGCCGCCTCGACGAAGCCGCAGGTGTTCACCACGACGGTGTCGGCGTCCTCGGGGTCGTCGACCAGCACGAACCCGCCGGCCTCGAGCCGACCGGCCAGCTCCTCGGAGTCGACCTCGTTGCGGGCGCACCCCAGCGTCACCACAGCGACGTTCAGCGGGGTCGGGGGCAGCTCGGTGTCAGTCGTCATCGCACCCGTGAGTATGCCGGTTCCCGGCCCGTGAGCCTGAACCCGCGACACGGTGAGCAGCCTCACCCGACGCCAGTGATCCCCGGCTGACCGGCTCTTCCTGAACTTGTCAGGCCTTGCATGGGACGACAAGTTCAGCGATCCCCGGCTGACCGGGGATCGCTGGACGACGTGATTCGCGGTCAGTCGGCGACGAACGTGCCCTGGCCGGCGACGCCGGGCTCCCCCACGGCGCGGGCGTCGCCACCGGCGAGCGAGACCGTGACGGCACCGTCGGAGGACATCACGCGCACCGGCGGGGACGCCTTGAGCTCGCGGGTCTGGCCGACGGCCAGGTTGCCCTTGAAGACCTCCTCGCCCGAGGCGTCGCGCACGACGACCTGGGCGCCGCCCGAGGGCGCGGACACCACGACCGCGACGGGGTCGGCGACGGGGGCGTTGCCGGTGCCCTGCGGGCCGCCGGAGCCGTTCAGCACCGGCTGGGCGCCGCGCAGCTCGGGCGGGGTGTCCATGACCAGGCGGGCGATCGACCAGCACAGCACGAGGGCCATCACCACGGCCACGAGGACCGACCAGTTCGGGCCGCCGCGGGTGCTCCGGATCGAGCCGTGCGCTCCGGTCGCCAGCTCGGCTTCGAACACCCGGCGGGGGTTGATCGGGGCGTGGGCGTAGCGCTCGTCGTACGACGCCAGCAGCGGCGTCACGTCGATGCCGAGCACGCGGGCGAGGGTGCGCAGGTGACCGCGGGCGTAGAAGTCGCCACCGCACGGCTCGAAGTCGTCGACCTCGACGGCCTCGATGACGTGCGGACGGATCCGGGTGCGCTCGGCCAGCTGGTCGACCGTGAGGCCGAGGCGGGTGCGGGCGGCGGCCAGCTCGGGACCGATGACCGGGTCCTCGGCGGGCTCGACCTCGAAGTCGTCGAGCACCAGCGGCTCGACCGGCTCACCGGGACGGGCGATGGCGCGAACCCGGTCGCCCCAGGTCTCCTTCTCCTCGACCAGGCTCACCCGGCCCGGGCGGCGCAGCTCGCGCCCCTCCAGCTCGTCGAGGTCCTCGGGCTCCACGAAGTCGCGACGCACCTCGGAGCGTCGCGCCGACGTCGCCTCACGCAGCGCGGCCGGCGTCGGGCTGGCCACGACGGTGTCCTCGACGTCCACCTCGACCTCGACCTCGGCCTCGGCCGGGGCGGCGTCAGCCTCGGCCTCGGCCGGCCCGTCGACGAGATCCGTCGCGTCCGTCGCGTCCTCGTCGACCTCCGGCTCCATCACGACGATCTGGCTGGCGTCGCGCGCCACCCGGCCCAGCGCCTCGGACAGGTCGCCGTCGGCGCCGACCACGCGGGTCGACAGGCCGAGCGGGACGGCGAGGGGGGCGCCGTGCAGCAGGCGGGAGAAGGTGGTGTGCCGCTTGCCGGCACCGGTGAGCTCGGCCTCGATCAGCTCGAGGTTGTGCGGGACGACGACCAGCCGGCCGTCGTGCAGCAGGCCTCGGCGCGGCGTGTGCTCGACGTGGTGGACGGCCGTCCACGGCAGCCCGCGCCAGGCGCGGCCGAGGCGGATCCGGATGCCCTGTGCGTCGGCGACCAGGAGCGGGGTGCGCGCGTCGACGAAGGCGGCCAGCCAGTAGGCGCCGAGCAGCCCCATGCCGATCGCGAACGCCCAGTCGAGCACCGCGCCGGTGTGGGTGGCGCGCCCCAGATAGGCGATGGCGACCGCCGAGGCGGTCAGCCCCACGCCGGCAGCGATGCCGGCGTGACGACGTACCTCGACGGCGTCGGGGGCGACGGTCAGGACCTCGCCGCTCCCGGCCGTGTGGTCAAGGTCGTTCGGGCTGTTCTCGTGCAGTGCTGCGGCGCCCATCAGGCTCCTCCCTCCAACGTGGCGATCACGGAATCGAGCTCGTCCGGCTTGACCAGGACGTCACGCGCCTTCGAGCCCTCGCTGGGCCCCACGACCCCGCGGCTCTCGAGGATGTCCATCAGCCGGCCGGCCTTCGCGAAGCCGACACGCAGCTTGCGCTGCAGCATCGACGTCGAGCCGAACTGCGTGGAGACGACCAGCTCGATGGCCTGCACCACGAGCTCCATGTCGTCGCCGATGTCGTCGTCGAGCTCGCGCTTGGACTCCTTCGGAGCCGTCACGTCCTCGACGTAGGTCGGCTCGAGCTGGTCCTTGCAGTGCTTGACCACCGCGTGGATCTCGGCCTCGGTGACCCACGAGCCCTGGACGCGCACCGGCTTCGAGGCGCCCATCGGCAGGAAGAGGCCGTCACCCTGGCCGACCAGCTTCTCGGCTCCGGGCTGGTCGAGGATGACGCGGCTGTCGCCCAGCGAGCTGGTGGCGAAGGCCAGTCGCGACGGCACGTTGGCCTTGATCAGGCCGGTCACCACGTCGACCGACGGACGCTGCGTGGCGAGGACCAGGTGGATGCCGGCCGCGCGGGCGAGCTGGGTGATGCGGACGACCGAGTCCTCGACGTCGCGCGGCGAGACCATCATCAGGTCGGCGAGCTCGTCGACGATGACCAGCAGGTACGGGTACGGCGTCAGCGTGCGCTCGCTGCCCGCGGGCACCTCGACCTTGCCGGCCCGGACGGCCTTGTTGAAGTCGTCGATGTGGCGGAAGCCGAAGTTGGCCAGGTCGTCGTAGCGCATGTCCATCTCGCGCACGACCCAGGCCAGCGCCTCGGCGGCCTTCTTCGGGTTGGTGATGATCGGGGTGATGAGGTGCGGCACGCCCTCGTAGGCGTTGAGCTCCACCCTCTTCGGGTCGACCATGATCATCCGCACCTCGTCGGGCGTCGCCCGCATCAGGATCGAGGTGATCAGCGAGTTGATGAACGACGACTTTCCGGAGCCGGTGGCACCGGCAACCAGCAGGTGCGGCATCTTCGCCATGTTGGCCACGACGAAGCCGCCCTCGACGTCCTTGCCGAGGCCGGCCACCATCGGGTGGTGGTCCGACCGTGCGGTGGTGGACCGGAGCACGTCGCCGAGGGAGACGATCTCCTTGTCGACGTTGGGGATCTCGATGCCGATCGCGGACTTGCCGGGGATCGGGCTGAGGATCCGCACGTCCGCCGAGGCGACGGCGTAGGCGATGTTCTTGGACAGCGCGGTGACCTTCTCGACCTTCACCGCGGGGCCGAGCTCGACCTCGTAGCGGGTCACCGTCGGGCCACGCGTGTAGCCGGTGACGGTGGCGTCGATGCCGAACTCGTCCATCACCTGCATCAGCCGCTCGACGACCGCGTCGCTGGCCTTGGACCGCGCCTTGTGCACGGAGCCCGGCTTGAGCGAGGAGTTGTCGGGCAGCGAGTAGGTGATGTCGCCGGACAGGGCGAGCTGCTCCACACGGGCCGGGAGCGGCGTGTGCGGCGGCGGCTCCACCGCGCCGGTGTCGTCCTTGGCCGCGGCGGGCGGCACGGCGGGCGTCACCTCGGTGGGCGCGTCGGCGGCCGCGTCGATCGGGTCGGCGAACAGGTCGATGCCGTAGTCCTCGACGGGCTCGGCCTCACCGTCGGCAGCGGACTTCTTCTTGCGCCGCTTGCGGAGCTCGCGGTCGGCCAGCACGGGGCTGTCGTAGGCCGGGTCGCCCATCTCCGGGTCGATCTCGTCGTCGAGCATGGAGCGGCGGCGCGTGCGGACCGGCTTGGTGACGGCGTCGCCGTCGGACGGCGCCTCCTCGGCCGGCGTACGGCCCAGGGCCTTGTCGCGCAGCTCGGCGAGCTTGACCGGGATCTGGTAGACGGGCGTGGCGGTGATGATCAGGACGCCGAAGGCCGCGAGCAGCACCAGCAGCGGCACCACGACGTACGACGTCTGCATCAGGTCGAGCAGCAGGCTCGAGGTGACGTAGCCGACCGCACCGCCGGCGGACTGCAGGTTGGTGGCGTCGCCGAGCACCGGCTGCGGGTTGCCGTTGGCGATGTGCACGATGCCGAGCAGTCCCAGCGTGAACGCGGTCCAGCCGATGACCTGGCGACCTGCGGGGCCGTTGCGCTCGGGGTCGCGGAGCGTGCGCCAGCCGGCGTAGACGAGGAACAGCGGCACGAACCAGCCGACCTTGCCCACGGCACCGGCGGTCACCGAACGGGCGAAGTCCATCACTCCCCCGGGCAGCTGCCACCACACGGCAGCGGCCACGACCGTGGCCAGCCCGAAGAGGAAGAGCCCCACGCCGTCGCGGCGGTGCTCGGGGTCGAGGTCACGGGCGGACTGCCCGATCGACCGGGCGAGGGCACCGACGGCGTGCGCGAGGCCGAGCCAGACCGCGGCGACCCCCCGCCCCAGGGCTCCGAAGCCACGTGCGACCGGGCCCGGACCGTTGCGCACGGCACGAGGTGCGGGACGCGCTCCCGGTCGGCGCGAGGACGCGCTCGAGCGGCCTCGGCTCTTCGAGGAGCTGGGGCGCTTGCTGGTACTCCGTGATCGGGTGCTCGAACCCTTGCTCCTGCTGGCAGAAGAAGACGTGCTCGAGCTCCGCGACCCCGGCGGGGAAGACGTACGGGTCGCCATGCTGTGACCCTACGGCCAAGTCACACCAGCCACAGGGATCACAGGTGTGCGTGTCGTGCCCGGTGACCGGACACGCCCCCACCCCTCCGGAGGGCCTCCGGAGCCGGGATCGGCGATTGACGCGAAAAGCCCTTCGCTGGATCTTCCACCAGCCCGCAACATGTCCATAAGGTGACCCCGATCACCCGGACGACCAGACTCGGGTGACGTCGAATCGAAGGGATTCCACGTGAAGGTCCTCAACAGGGGGCTTGCGCTGGCGGTCGTGGGGGCAGGCTTGGCGGCCTCTCCCCTGCTCGGAGCACAAGCAACAGCAGCGGAGAAGGCCGAGCCCTCTCTGCTCGCGCAGATGCGAGACCAGTCGGATGCGTCGGTCACCGTGACCGACCAGGCCGCCACCGGCACAGTCGGGTTCGTCCGCACCAAGGGCGACCTCATGCCTGGCGTGGCCGCCGCAGACGCGCGCGCCGCGGCCAGCAAGGCCGACGCCTACCTCGCCAAGTACGCCCCGCTGTTCGGTGCGCGCGCGGGCGAGCTCAACCAGTCGAAGATCTCGACCACGCCGTTCGGCTGGACGGTCACCTTCGACCAGTCGTACAAGGGCGTCCCCGTGTGGGCCGGCCAGCTCAAGGCTCACGTCGCCGAGGACGGCGACCTCACCGCCGTCACGGGCTTCGCGGCACCCGACCTCTCGCTCGACGTCGAGCCGGGCAAGTCTTCGGCCGCCGCTGCCGAGCGCGCCGTCGTCGCTGTGAAGGCCGACCCGCCAGCCTCAGACCACGGCAAGGCCGACGTCTCTGGCCTCAAGGCGGTCTCCACCGACCTGGTGGTCTACCGGCAGGGTGTCGTCAAGGGCGAGCGCGGCGATGCCGTCCTGGCCTACGACGTAGAGGTCTCCAACGTCACCAAGCGCGGCGGCACCGTTCGCGACCGGATCATCCTCGACGCGGGCTCGCTCAAGCCGCTCAATCGGTACTCGATGATGGCGCACGCGCTCGACCGTTCGCTCTACACGACCGACTACGACGAGACCAACCCGGCCAAGGACGAGCCGGACGAGGTCGTCATCTCCCCCGTGTGGTCCGAGGGCGACGACCCGTCGGTGATGGACCAGGAGCAGCAGAACCTCATGGACTCCTCGGCGGAGTCCTACTGGATGCACATGAACACGTGGGGCGTCGACTCATACGACGACGCGGGCGGTGAGCGGATCACGCTGCACAACCGCCCCGACAGCTGCCCCAACGCGTCGTGGAACGGCCAGTACACCAGCTACTGCGCGGGCGTCTACGACGACGACACCGTGGCGCACGAGTGGGGCCACGCCTACACGGAGTACGAGACCGGTCTGATCTACCAGTGGCAGTCGGGCGCCCTGAACGAGTCCTACTCCGACATCTGGGGCGAGACCGTCGACCTGCTGAACGGCCGCGAGGACGAGGGTGAGGGCGACCTGAGCGTCATCCGGACCGACCAGAAGTGCTCCACGCACTCCCCGGCCCTCCCGGTGCTCACCATCAACGCCCCATCGCAGATCGCCAAGGACTGCCTCACCGGCGGCGCCTCGTTCGGCGAGCCCCTGTCCGGCACGGGCATCACCGGCGACGTCATGGCCCCGACCGACGCGGTCGAGGAGGGCGGCACCGCCCTGGACGGCTGCTCGCCGTACGACCAGGACGTGACCGGCAAGATCGTGCTGGTCGACCGCGGTCTCTGCGCCTTCGAGGAGAAGGCCGAGATGGCGACCGCCGAGGGTGCTGCGGCGCTCATCATCGGCAACCGCGACGAGGCCCCGATCGGCATGTCGGGCGCCAACCAGGACCTGGTCAGCACCGTGTCGATCGGCCTCACCGACCGTGAATCGATCCGCACCGCGCTCAACAGCGGCCAGGTCGTCAACGTCACGATGAGGGATGTCGGCGGCGACCGAGTGGACAGCTTCCGCTGGCTGCTCAGCGAGAAGTCGAGCGCGTTCGGTGGCGCGATCCGTGACATGTGGAACCCCACCTGCCACGGTGACCCGGGCAAGGTCTCCGACGCCGAGTACAAGTGCTCGTCGGACGACAACGGCGGTGTGCACGGCAACTCGGGCGTGCCCAACCACGGCTACGCCCTGCTCGTCGACGGCGGCAGCTTCAACGGTCAGACCGTGGAGGGTCTCGGCTTCGACAAGGCCGCGAACATCTACTTCTACGCGCAGAACTACATGGGTCCGACGTCCGACTTCGTCGACCACGCAGACTCGCTCGAGCAGGCGTGCGCCGACCTGACGGGTGTCGAGATCAAGGAGCTGTCCTTCGCCGAGGGCGCCGCGCCAGCAAACGCCGAGCCGATCACGGCCGCCGACTGCGAGCAGGTGACCAAGATGATCGCCGCCGTCGAGCTCCGGCTCGACCCGACGATCCAGTGCGACTGGAAGCCACTGCTCGACAAGGGTCCCGCCCCCGCGCTCTGCGGTGACGGGTTCACCAGCCGGGTCGTCTTCAGCGACAACTTCGACGCCGGTGTCGGTGCGTGGACCAAGGACCAGGAGATCGTCTACGAGAACGGCATCGCCGACCCGTGGCGCTCTGCCGCGGTCTACCCGGGCAAGGACAACGTGGGCCGCGTGGCCTTCGCTCCTGCGGGTGACAAGGGAGACTGCGTCGGCGATGAGGGTGGCGACTACTCCAGCAGCGACTCGATCACCAGCCCGTCGTTGCTCGTGCCGACTGGCAAGGCGCTGCGCCTGTCGTTCGACCACTACGTCTCCACAGAGGCCGGCTACGACGGTGGCAACGTCAAGCTCAGCATCAACGGGGGCGACTTCGAGCCGATCGCGCCCGCGGCCTACGTGTTCAACGCCCCGAACACGACGCTGACGTCCGCGGCGACCAACACCAACCCGCTTGCGGGCGAGCCGGGCTTCAGCGGCACGAACCCGGGCCGGGCAACCGGTTCGTGGGGCAACTCGCAGGTCAACCTCGAGGCGGCCGGCGCCAAGCCCGGTGACAGCATCCAGATCCGCTTCGACATGGGCCGTGACGGATGCGGCGGCGTCGAGGGCTGGTACGTCGACAACGTGTCGGTGACCGTCTGCGACGACACCAACACGACCGTGACCGCGACGCACGTCCCGGAGCCCTCGGTCTTCGGCACGGCATCCAAGGTCGACGTCGTCGTCGCCGCTGCGAAGGGCGGCACGCCTGGCGGCACCGTCGACGTGCTCAAGGCCGACGGGAACAAGGTCGGATCTGCCACGCTGGCAGGCGGCAAGGCTTCGGTCGCGCTGCCCGCCGACCTCCCGGTCGGGACGCACGTGCTGACGGTCAACTACGCCGGTAGCGGCGGCTTCAAGCCGTCGTCGGGCACCGTCACGGTGACCGTCAAGGCGGCGCCCGGCGAGCCGGGCAAGGTGGAGTCCAAGACCGTCGCCAAGATCAAGCCGGCCAAGCCGGAGTTCCGCGAGAACTTCAAGGTGGTCGTCAAGATCAAGGCGTCGGAGACGGCAAAGGGCAAGGTCGTCATCAGGATCGACGGCAAGCTCATGGGCAAGGCCAAGGTCAAGAACGGCAAGGCCGTGTTCAAGATCAAGCGCGACTACAAGATCGGCAAGCACGTCATCCAGGCCAAGTACAAGGGCTCGGACGCCGTGGAGCGCAGCAAGGAGCGCATCCGCTTCCGCGTGGTGCGTTGATCGACAGCTGAACAGCAGCACGACGAGGGCCCCGGCGGAGCGATCCGCCGGGGCCCTCCCGCCTTCCCGGCCGTCGTCAGCGCAGCCCGGTGAGCCAGGGCAGGACGACCAGCACGGTCGGCAGCGCCAGGATCGCTGCCGCGAGGACGACGACCACGGCGGCCTGCACCGGGTGCGGCCGCTCGTCGCGCAGCACCTCGACGCGGGCCTCCAGCGACCCCGCCGAGCCCAGCGCCCCGAGCGGCGTCGACGACCCCGCCAGCGCGAGCAGGGCGGAGAGCAGGGCACGCCGGTCCACGTGGCGTACGGCGGCCCGGTCGGCGAGGACCTCCACCAGCACCTCCACCTCCTCGCGGGCCGCACCACTGGCCACCCAGCGCGGGAAGGCCCGGTGCAACACCGTGAACGCCTCGAGGACGAGGTCGTGGCGCGCGCGCAGGTGCGAGCGCTCGTGCTCGAGGACCGCGGCCAGCTCCGGCGGTGCGAGCCGCGTCAGGGTGGATCGTGAGACCACGATGCGCGAGCCGGTCATGCCCGGGACGCAGTAGGCCACGGGCACGTCGTGCTCGAGGACGGAGACCCCCTCGTCGAGGCTGGCGACCAGGTCGACCCGCTCGCGGTGCAGGCGGCGCATCCGCCGCAGCCCGGTGCCGGTCAGGTGCCCGCTCAGCAGCAGCCGGGCGACGACCACGGCGGTGACGAGGCCGGCCGCGACCGCCACCGCGACGTCGTACGCAGCCACGGGCGGTTCCCACAACCGGTCGGTGGCGAGGGACAGGCCCGCGCCGAGCGCGGCCAGCACGGCGGCTGCGGCCGTGCTCTGCCACAGCAGCATCGCAGCGGCCGGCGTACGGCGCAGCTCGCGCCACCGCGACAGCGCCCAGGGCACCGGCCCCGCGAGCAGCACGGCAAGGGCCCCCAGCACGACAGGGGTCGGCACGGCGGGGGCGTCAGGAGAGGTCGGCCAGGGCGCGCCGCAGGGCGGCGAGATCGGCCTCGCTGGCCTCCCCCACGAACGACACCAGCGCCTGGTCGCGGTCGGCCCCGGTCTCGTCCAGCGCCTCGCGCATCAGCTCCGCGGTCATCGCCGCGCGTGAGCGGAGCGGTGCGTAGCGGAACGCTCGGCCCTCTCGCTCGCGCACCACGACGTCCTTGCGCGCCAGCCGGTCCAGGACCGTCATCACCGTCGTGTAGGCCAACTCCCGGCCGCCGCGGTCGGCGAGCCTGTCGTGGACCTCCCGGCCGTTGGCCGAGCCGAGGTCCCACAGCACCTCGAGCACCGCCTGCTCGAGCTCACCCATTCGGGACCTTGGACTCATGGCACAGGAGTCTAGGGGCCCTGCCCGCGAAAGTACGACACGTCGTAGTATCTACTACGATCTGTAGTAACAACTGCGCCGCAGCGCCGACCCCACGCAAAGGTGTGCCCATGGACGTGCTCGACATCGCCCGCTGGCAGTTCGGGATCATCACCGTGTACCACTTCCTGTTCGTGCCGCTGACGATCGGGCTGACGGCCGTGATCGCCGGACTGGAGACGGCGTGGGTCCGCACCGGCAAGGAGGACTACCTCCGGCTGACCAAGTTCTTCGGCAAGCTCTTCCTCATCAACTTCGCCATCGGCGTGGTGACCGGCATCGTGCAGGAGTTCCAGTTCGGCATGAACTGGTCGGACTACTCCCGCTTCGTCGGCGACGTCTTCGGCGCCCCCCTGGCCGTCGAGGGCCTGCTCGCCTTCTTCCTCGAGTCGACCTTCCTCGGCCTGTGGATCTTCGGCTGGGACAAGCTCCCCCGCGGCCTGCACGCCGGCTGCATGTGGCTGGTGCACCTCGGCACGCTCGCCTCGTCGTGGTTCATCCTCGCCGCGAACTCCTGGATGCAGCACCCCGTCGGCTACCGCTTCAACCCCGAGTCGGGCCGCGCCGAGCTGACCGACTTCTGGGCGGTGATGTTCAACAAGGTGCAGGTCGTGACGTTCCCGCACGTGATCTTCGCGGCGTACATGACCGCGGGCGCGTTCCTGCTCGGCGTCTCGGCCTACCTCTACATGAAGAAGAAGCACGAGGCCGACCGCCCGCTCTACCACCGCGCCATCCGCATCGGCGCGGTCGTCACGCTGCTCGCGGGCCTCGGCGTCGCGATCACCGGCGACCTCCAGGGCAAGGTGATGACCGAGGTGCAGCCGATGAAGATGGCCGCCGCGGAGGGCCTCTACGAGACCAGCGAGGGGTGCGCCCCCTTCTCGATCCTGACCGTCGGCACGCCCGACGGGAAGGAGGAGAAGTTCTCGATCACGGTGCCCTGCCTGCTCTCCTTCCTCGGCACCGGCTCCTTCGACGGAACCGTCGAGGGCATCAACCCGCTCAAGGAGGAGTACGCCGAGACGTACGGCACGCTCGACAGCGCGGACCCGGCCCAGCGCGACGGCGACTACGTGCCGGTCATCCCGGTCACCTACTGGTCCTTCCGCTTCATGATGGGTCTCGGCTTCTTCGCCGCCGGCGGGGCCGCGCTGATCCTGTGGCTGACGCGCAAGGGCCGCACGCCCGGCGTGCGCTGGCTCGGCGTGCTCGGGCTCAGCCTGCCGATCGCCGCGACGCTTGCCTCGTCCTGGGGCTGGATCTTCACCGAGATGGGCCGCCAGCCCTGGGTGGTCTTCGGCCTGATGACGACCGAGTCCGGCGTCTCCCCGGGCGTCAGCACCTTCGAGGCCGCGACGTCGCTCGTCGTGCTGACCGCCCTCTACGCCGCGCTCGCGGTGGTCGAGGTCAAGCTGCTGGTCACCTACATCCGGAAGGGGGCCGAGCCCTTCGAGGAGCCGCCCCAGGTCCGGGTCGGTGGCTCCGACGACCAGGACGCACCGCTCACCTTCGCCTACTGACCCCGCTCGCCACGCACCCTCTGGAGACACCACCACCATGGAACTCACCACCGTCTGGTTCGCCCTCATCGCCGTGCTGTGGGTCGGCTACTTCTGCCTCGAGGGGTTCGACTTCGGCGTCGGCATGCTGCTGCCGGTGCTGGCGAAGGACGACACCGAGCGCCGCGTCATGATCAACACCATCGGCCCGGTCTGGGACGGCAACGAGGTCTGGGTGCTCGTCGCCGGCGGCGCCACGTTCGCCGCCTTCCCGGAGTGGTACGCCACGCTCTTCAGCGGCTTCTACCTCCCCCTCCTGCTGATCCTGGTCGGGCTCATCGTGCGCGGCCTCGCCTTCGAGTACCGCCACAAGCGCGAGGACACGGTCTGGAAGGGTCGGTGGGACCTCGCGATCATCGTCGGCTCGTTCATCCCGGCACTGCTGTGGGGCGTGGCGTTCGCCAACATCGTCGCCGGGGTGCCGATCGACGCCGACAAGGAGTTCACCGGCAACCTCTTCACGCTGCTCAACCCCTTCGGCCTGCTCGGCGGGCTGGTCACGCTCACGCTGTTCGCCGCCCACGGTGCGATGTTCGTGGCGCTGAAGACCGACGGCGACATCCGGCACCGCGCCCGCGACCTCGCGGTGCGCATCGGCCTGGTCGCCGCCGTCCTCGCGGTCGTGTTCCTCGTGTGGACCCAGGTCAAGACCGGGACCGCGCTCACCGCCGTCGTGTTCGCGGCAGCCGCAGTGGCGCTGCTCGCCGGCCTGGCCGCCGCGCGAGTCGGCCGCGAGGGTTGGGCGTTCGTCGGCACGTTCGTCACGATCGCGCTCGCCGTGGCGGGGCTGTTCCTGGCGCTCTTCCCCGACGTGATGCCCTCTACCACCGACGCGGCGTACTCGCTGACGACGACCAACGCCGCCGCGACGGCGTACACGCTCAAGGTGATGACGTGGGTCGCGGTGATCTTCACGCCGATCGTGCTGGGCTACCAGGCGTGGACCTACTGGGTCTTCCGCAGGCGGATCTCGGTCCACCACATCCCCGGTGCCGGTCCTGGGGCGGCCCTCGCGGACGCGTCGAGGTGAAGCCCCTCGACCCGGCGGTGCTCGCCCACCTCGAGCCCGCGAGGCGGCCGCTGGCCGTGGTCGTCTCGGCGGGGGTCGTGGGCGGGCTGGCGACCGTGGCGCAGGCGTTCGCCCTCGGGGCGCTCGTGGTCGCCGCCGTCAGCTCGGGCGACTGGTCGCTCGCCGCGTGGTGGCTGGCCGGGCTGGTGCTGCTGCGCACCGCCACGGCGTACGTCGGCCAGCGCGCGGCGGTCCGGGCGGCAGGTGACGTCTCGGGGGCGCTGCGCCAGCGGCTCCTCGACGCCGCCCGCCGCGTCGACGACGTGGCCCCGGCTCGCCTGTCGGTGCTGGCGACCCGCGGCGTGGCTGGGGTAGAGCCCTACGTCACCCGCTACCTCCCCGCCCTCGTGCCGGCCGCCGTGCTGCCGGTCGTCACCCTCGCGGCGATCACCTGGCTCGACCCGCTGTCGGGCCTCGTCGTGGCGCTGACGCTGCCGCTCGTGCCCGTCTTCGCGATCCTCGTCGGGCTGACCACGCGCGACCGCGCCCGGCACCAGTGGCGCTCGCTCGAGGCCCTGTCGGGCCACTTCCTCGACGTGGTCCGCGGCCTGCCGACGCTCGTCGCGCACCGCCGCGCCGAGGCGCAGGTCGACACCATCCGGTCGGTCACCCACCGTCACCGTCGCGCCACCGTGGAGACGCTGAAGGTGGCCTTCGCCTCGTCCTCGGTGCTCGAGCTCGTGGCGACCCTGTCCGTCGCGCTGGTGGCCGTGACGGTCGGCCTGCGGCTCGCCTCGGACGCGGTCGACTTCCGGGTCGCGCTCACCGTCCTGCTGCTCGCCCCCGAGGCCTACTGGCCGCTGCGCCGCGTCGGCGCGGAGTTCCACGCCGCCGCCGAGGGCACCGCCGCGCTGGCGGAGGCCGACGCCCTGCTCGCCCGCGCGTCCACCGCGCTTCCGGGCACCGCCCGACCGGACTCCTCCCGCCTCGTGCTCCAGGGCCTCACGGTCGGGTACGACGCCCCGCTGACCGCGCCGCTCGACCTCGACCTCCCCGCTCACGGCCTCGTCGCGGTCGCCGGTCCGTCGGGGTGCGGCAAGTCCACGCTCCTTGCCACCCTGCGTGGCGAGCTGTCCGCGCCGTCCGGCGACGTGCTGGTCGGCGGCTCCCCCCTCGCTTCCGTCGACCCGTCGTGGTGGCGCTCCCAGGTCGCCTGGGCGCCGCAGCGGCCGTGGCTGGTCGCCGACACCGTCGCCGCCAACGTGCGGCTGGGCCGCCCCGCGGCGAGCGACGACGAGGTGTGGGAGGCACTGCGCAGCGTCAGCCTCGACGACGTGGTCCGCGCCCTGCCCCAGGGCCTGCAGACGCCGCTGGGCGAGGACGGCGCCGGCCTCTCCGCCGGGCAGCGCGCCCGCGTGGCCCTCGCCCGCGTGGTGCTGGCCCACCGGCCGGTCGTGCTGCTCGACGAGCCCAGCGCCCACCTCGACGAGGAGACCGAGCAGGTCCTGCTCGACACCGTCGCCCGACTCGCGCGCACCAGTCTCGTCGTGGTCGTCGCGCACCGGGACGCGGTGCTCGCCGCGGCCGACCGCGTGGTGCGGCTCGCGCCCGCCGAGGCCACGGCGGCGGCCCGCGACGTCGACGCGGCTCCCCCGGTCGTCGTCCC
>CZKB01000015.1_pt1 | contig 31502 bp, 29 predicted proteins | sample 1657981 | NCBI WGS metagenome assembly CZKB01 (sample SAMEA3501707, study PRJEB10267) | metagenome | biome: nitrite oxidizing laboratory bioreactor; material: liquid mineral medium | place: Austria | collected 2011-12-21 | reverse complement strand
GTCCGGACGGGTGACCGACCCGGGCGCCGGCGCGACGATGGTCGGCGCGAGCCGCCGCCGCTTCGAGCGCGACGGGCTGGCGTACTGGTCGGTGCGTGAGGAGGAGGGCGGTCCCGCGATAGGTCGCGGCGGCTGCGCGGTGCCCGACGAGGCCCTCGAGGCCGACCCGACCGGGCGGGGCTGGTGGAACCTCTACTACCGCCTCGACCAGCGCGTGGTGGGTCGCGGGTACGCGACGGAGATGGGGGAGACAGCGCTCAAGGCAGCGCACGACGTGGCACCGGAGCGGCCGGTGCTCGCCTTCCTGCTCGCGCACAACCTCGGCTCGCGCCGCACCGCCGAGAAGCTCGGGCTCCGGCTGGTGTGGCGCGGTCCCGACGCCGACAACCCCGACCCCGACGCCGTACGCCTGGTGTTCCTCGACCGGCAGCCCGACGACGTCCTCGTGACAGCGCTCGCTGCCGAGGGGATGCCTGCCCGGCACCTCGTCGGCGACTGACCGGCGCCGACCTGGTCACCCCGGCGCGTCGCGACCGGTTGTGACGGGTGTGACTGGTGATACTGGGCGGGCTGACTTCCCCCAGCTGAAAGGCCCTCCGATGCCGCCCGTCCCGCCCTCCGGGTCGCAGCAGACGCGGTTCACCACGCTCGACCGGGCGCAACGCGTCCGGTTCCGCCGCGCGGTGAGCCTGATGCTGATGACCTTCGTGCTCCCGGGGTCGGCCCAGCTCGTCTCCGGCAACCGACGGGTGGGTCGCATCGCGCTGCGGACCTGGTTCGCGCTGGTCGTCCTCGGCGTCGTCGCGGCCGTGGCGTCGTACGTCTGGCACGGCGTCGCCTTCTGGGCGGGCACCAACACGATGCTGCTCCAGGTGGTCCGGCTGGGCCTGATGGCGCTGGCGGTGGGTTGGGCCTACCTCTTCGTCGATGCCTGGCGCCTCGGCCAGCCGCTGACCCTGCAGCGCCAGCACCGACTGGCGATCGTCGGCGTCAACGGCTTCCTCTGCTTCAGCGTCGCCGGGGCGCTGCTCTTCGGCGCGCACATGGTCGGCGTGCAGCGTCAGTTCATGATCTCGATGTTCGGCGACGGCTCGGCCGTCGGCGCCCACCACGGCCGCTACAACGTGCTGCTCATGGGTGGCGACTCCGGCGCCGGACGCTGGGGCCTGCGCCCGGACTCGATGACGGTCGCCAGCATCGACGCCGAGACCGGCAAGACGGTGCTGATCTCGCTGCCGCGCAACATGCAGAACTTCCCGTTCCCCGAGGGATCGGTCATGCACGAGCAGTTCCCCGACGGCTTCAACGAGGAGGGGATGTACCTCAACGGCCTCGCCACCTGGGCGCTCGACCACGCCGCGCTGTTCAAGGGCTCGAAGAACCCCGGCGTCGACGCCACCATCGAGGGCGTCGAGGGCATCACCGGCCTGAAGATGAACTACTGGGCGATGGTCAACCTCGAGGGCTTCAAGGACCTCGTCGACGCCGTGGGTGGCGTGGAGCTCAACGTCCGCCAGCGGATCCCGGTCGGTCTGCCCCACGACTCCTTCTTCCACTACCTCGAACCGGGCAAGCGCACGCTCAACGGCATGGACACGCTGTGGTTCGCCCGCGCCCGCTACGACTCCGACGACTACTCCCGCATGGCGCGCCAGAAGTGCGTGATGAGCGCGATGCTGCAGCAGGTCAGCCCGCAGACCGCCGTGACGAACTTCCAGAAGATCGCCAAGGCGAGCTCGGCGATGGTCTCCACCGACATCCCGCGCGGCGAGGTGGACCGCTTCGCCGAGCTGGCGCTGAAGGCCAGGAGCCAGAAGATCGCGACGCTGTCGCTGGTCCCGCCGATGATCAACACCGCGAATCCCGACATCGCGCTCGTGCAGCGGAAGGTCGCCGCGGCGATCGCCAGGGCCGAGGGCCAGAAGCCCGCGACGGAGACGGTCGAGGCCGCACCGGAGACGAGCACGGACGCCGACGCGGGCTCCGACGCCGGCACGACGACCGGCGGACAGGGGTCGACCCCCGCGCCGACCACGCCGACGGCGCCCCCGTCGGTCACCGGCGGTTCGCTCGGCTCGCTGTCGGAGGGCTACGCCGCCAACGAGTCGGAGGACCTCGGCGCGGTTTGCTAGGTGCCTCCACCGGGCCCCTAGGGTGTAGGCCGTGACGACCGGACCCCTGCCTCGCATCGTCGCGGTCGTGGTCACCTTCAACCGCCTCGGCCTGCTCGAGAAGCTCGTGGCGCGCCTCGGTGAGATCGAGGGCCTCTCGGAGGTCCTGGTGGTCGACAACTCCTCCTCCGACGGGACGGGGGAGTGGCTCGCCGCGAGGGCCCACACCGGCGAGGTCGCGCTGCGGTCCCGCATCCTCCCCACGAACCGGGGCGGGGCCGGCGGCTTCCACCACGGGCTGGCCTGGGCCATCGACCGCGGTGCCGACCTGGTATGGCTGATGGACGACGACGGCCTGCCCGACGTCGACTGCCTCGAGCGCCTGCTGGAGGAGACCGACAACCTCGACTTCTGGGGCCCGCTCGTGGTCGACGAGGCCGACCCGGGCCGGCTGGTCTTCCCGATCCGCCTGCCGGGCAGCACCCGCGTGGTGCACGCCGTCGACGACGTACGACGAGCCGCGAAGGCCGACCGCATCGACGGGATCGTCATCCCCTTCAACGGCGTGCTCGTGACCAAGGAGCTCGTCGACCGGATCGGCCTCCCACGGGAGGAGTTCTTCATCTGGGGCGACGACCACGAGTACCGCCTGCGCGCGGAGGAGGCCGGCGCCCGCGTCGCCACCGTCGTCACCGCGACCGTGCGCCACCCCAGCGTCGGCAACCTCGGCACCCCGATGATGTTCGGCCGCACGACGTACAACGACTCGCCGAGCGACCTCAAGCACTACTGCATGGCGCGCAACAACCTGGTCAACCTGCGCGACTACAAGGGACCCCTGCACGCGACCGCCTTCGTGGTGAAGACCGCGTGGTTCTACACCTTCACCCGCCCGAGCCTGTCGCGGCTGCGGCTGAGCCTCAGCGCCATGAGGGCGGGCATCGCCGGCGACTTCGACGGGCACCGGAGGTTCCTCGCATGACGGGACAGACCGGCCCCACCGGCCGGGAGAGCGTCGCGGTCGTCGTCGTGACCCACAACCGCGCCGAGCTCCTCGGCCGCCTGCTCGACGGCCTGGCCGGCCAGACCCGGCGGCCCGACGCCGTGATCGTGGTCGACAACGCCAGCACCGACGACACCGCGCAGGTCCTGGCCGCCCGCACCGACCTGCCGCTCCACGTCATCACGCAGGACAACCTCGGTGGCGCGGGCGGCTTCCACGCCGGTGTGCGGGCGGCGTACGACGCCGGGTGGGACCGGGTGTGGCTGGTGGACGACGACGTGGTGCCCGCGACCGGTTGCCTCGAGGCCCTCCTGGCCATCGACGAGGACTGCCTGATCGCCGTCCGCGAGGACCTCAGCGGCGCGCTGGTCGAGAAGGCGGCGGTCGACTTCGACCTCCGCAACCCGCTCGCGATCCACCCCAAGCGCGCCACCGTCGACGCGACGTACGCCACCCGCGCGTCGATGCCCGACCTGGTGGAGGTGCAGAACGCCGCGTTCGAGGGCTTCATGACCCGCCGCTCGGTGGTTGCGGAGATCGGCTTCCCCGACCCCGCCTTCTTCATCTTCTACGACGACGCCGAGTACGCCGTCCGGGCCCGCCACGCCGGCCGCCGCATCATGGCCGTGCGCGACGCCGTGCTGGTGCGCCAGCTCGACTTCAACCAGCAGCACGACCTCTCGGGCTGGAAGGGCTTCTACATGTACCGCAACCTCTTCGTGGTGCACCTGCGCCACGGGGAGAACGCCCTCGTGCGGCTCAAGCCGTGGCTGATCACCCTGGCCGTGGTGCTGCTCAGCCCGTTGCGCGGCGGCCGTGCCGAGGCGCGCAACGTGATCCGCGCCATGGCCTCGGCGCGGGGCATGCGCCGCCTGACGGCTTCCGCCCACCCCCCTCGTTAGACTCAGTCAGCGCCTCTCACCCACAGGAGTTCCTCCCTTGTCCCAGGCCTCGTCCCAGGGCTCACCCGCCGACACCGACCAGCACCCCGACCTCGTCATCGTCGGCGCCGGGCTGTTCGGTCTCACCATCGCCGAGCGCTGCGCCGAGGAGCTCGGTCTCCGCGTGCTCATCCTCGACCGCCGCCACCACCTGGGCGGCAACGCCTACTCCGAGCGTGACCCGGAGACCAACGTGGAGGTGCACAAGTACGGCGCGCACCTGTTCCACACCTCCAACGAGCGGGTCTGGGAGTACGCCAACCGGTTCACGGAGTTCACCGACTACAAGCACCGGGTCTTCGGCAAGTACCAGGGTCAGGTCTACTCCCTGCCGCTGAACCTCGCGCTGATCAACCAGTTCTTCGGCAAGTCGCACACGCCCGACGAGGCACGCGCCCTCATCGCCGAGCAGTCCAGCGAGGTCGCGACCGAGGACGCCACGAACCTCGAGGAGAAGGCGATCAGCCTGATCGGCCGCCCCCTCTACGAGGCGTTCATCAAGGGCTACACCGCCAAGCAGTGGCAGACCGACCCCACCGAGCTGAGCGCCGACATCATCACGCGCCTCCCGGTCCGCTACACCTTCCAGAACGGCTGGTTCAGCGACACCTACGAGGGCCTCCCGGTCGACGGCTACACCGCCTGGCTGACCAAGATGGCCGACCACCCCAACATCGAGGTGCGCCTCGAGACCGACTTCTTCGACGTCGCGGACGACTACAAGGGCAAGGTCCCGATCGTCTACACCGGGCCCGTCGACGAGTACTTCGGCAACTCCGAGGGACGCCTGTCGTGGCGCACGGTCGACCTGGAGGAGAGCGTCGTCGACACCGACGACTTCCAGGGCACCGGCGTCGTCAACTACAACGACCAGGACGTCCCCTTCACCCGCATCATCGAGTTCAAGCACTTCCACCCCGAGCGGGAGAAGACGCACCTGCCCGGCAAGAGCGTGATCGTGCACGAGTACAGCCGGTTCGCGGAGGAGGGCGACGAGCCCTACTACCCCGTGAACACGGCCGAGGACCGGGCCAAGCTGCTCAAGTACCGCGAGCTCGCCAAGGCCGAGCCCATGGTGCTCTTCGGCGGCCGGCTGGGCACCTACAAGTACCTCGACATGCACATGGCCATCGGCTCGGCGCTGTCCATGTACGACAACAAGCTCAAGCCGCACTTCACCGAGGGCGTCGAGCTGACCAGCGGAGGCATCGAGGCATGAGCGCCACGTCACCCCAGCCGAGCGAGACCGTCACCCGGCTGCTCCAGCGGCAGATCCTGCCGATCGACCGCGACACCGACGTCTTCCCCCTCTACGTCGACCTCGAGGAGGCCAGGCTCGACACCGACCGCGACGCGGTCGGCGGCGACAAGGCGGCCAAGGACCTCAACAACGCGGCGATCCGCCAGTCCACCTCGACCGGTCGCAAGCTCCACCCCGACCAGATCCGCTCGCGCACCGCGCTGCGGCTCGAGCCCTCGCAGCTGCTGTCCTTCGGCACCTACTTCAACGCCTTCCCGGCGTCGTACTGGCGCCGGCACACGATCGTCGACCAGGTCCGGCTCACCGTCGACGTGAGCGGCGCCGGCTCCATGGTCACCGTCTACAAGTCGATGGCGCGCGGGCACTCCCAGCGCGTCGACGCCGCGACCGTCGACGGCGAGTCCGGCTCCTTCACCTTCGACCTCACCCTCAAGCCGTTCGTCGACGGCGGCTGGTACTGGTACGACGTCGTCGCCGGTGACAACGGCGCGACCGTCGAGGGCGCCCGGTGGACCGCGGAGGTCCCGGCTGACCGCGCCGAGCACGGCACCGTCGACGTCTGCATCACCACGATGCTCCCCGACATGAGCGCCCAGCTGCTCGGCCAGCTCGGCTCGTCGGAGGAGCTCGAGCCCTACCTCGACACCGTGCTGGTGATGGACCAGGGCAAGGACAAGGTCACCGACAGCGAGCACTTCCCGGCCGCGAAGGCTGGCCTCGGCGACAAGCTGCGCGTCATCGTGCAGGGCAACCTCGGCGGCTCGGGCGGCTACGCCCGCGGCCAGCTCGAGAGCGTCCGCAAGGGCACCGCCACCTACGCGATGATGATGGACGACGACGTCGTCTGCGAGCCCGAGGGCATCATCCGCGCGGTCACCTTCGGCGACCTGGCCAAGCGACCGACGATCGTCGGTGGCCACATGTTCAACCTCTTCAGCCGCTCCGAGCTGCACTCCTTCGGCGAGATCGTCCAGCCGTGGCGGTTCTGGTGGCAGACCCGGCTCGACGGCTACTCCCAGTGGGACTTCGGTGCCCGCAACCTGCGCTCCTCGCGCTGGCTGCACAAGCGCGCCGACGTGGACTTCAACGGCTGGTTCATGTGCCTGATCCCGCGTGTCGTCCTCGAGGAGGTCGGGCTGTCGCTGCCGGTCTTCATCAAGTGGGACGACTCCGAGTTCGGCCTGCGCGCCAAGCAGGCCGGCTACCCGACGGTCTCCTTCCCGGGCGCCGCGGTGTGGCACGTGCCGTGGACCGACAAGAACGACGGCCTCGACTGGCAGTCGTACTTCCACCACCGCAACCGCATCATCGCGGCGCTGCTGCACTCGCCGTACGAGCGCGGTGGCCGGATGGTCCGCGAGAGCCTCAACCACCAGGTCAAGCACCTCGCGTCGCTGCAGTACTCCACCGCGGAGCTGCGCCACCTCGCGATGGAGGACGTCCTGCGCGGTCCGCACGCCCTCCACGGCGAGCTCGCCACGAAGCTGCCGGAGATCAACGCGTTCCGCAAGCAGTGGCCCGACGCGCAGCTGCACCTCGACCGCGACGAGCTGCCCCCGGTGCACCGCAAGAAGCCGCCGAAGAAGGGCAAGTCCGACATCGAGATCCCCGGTCGGAAGGCCACGCTCGTCGCAGCGGCCCTCGCGCCGCTGCGCCAGCTGCGCCCGGTGCGCGAGATGGCCACCGACTACCCCGAGACCGAGCTCACCGCGATGGACGCCAAGTGGTGGAACCTCGTCAAGTACGACTCGGCCGTGGTCTCGATGAACGACGGCACGTCGGTGGCGCTCTACCAGCGCGACCCCGCGCACTACCGCGACCTGCTCAAGCGCACCATCGAGATCCACCGCCGCTTCCACCGCGAGTGGCCGCAGCTGGCCCAGCAGTACCGTGACGCACTGGGCGAGATCACCTCTCCCGAGGCGTGGGAGAAGACGTTCGCGCCCTGGATGACCGATGAGACGAGCGACCAGTCCCAGGGCGGCGATGCGTGAGCACGTCCAGCCCTGAGGCGGCACCGGAGCCGGGCCAGGTGGCGGCCGGCCCCGTCGAGGTCCGGCACGACCTGGCGCACGTGCCGCTCGCTGCGCCGTCGCGCACGTCGGGCGTCTTCGAGGTCTTCCGACGCCGCTACCTGCTGCGCCTGATGGTGCGGCGCGAGATCCGCGCCCGCTACGCCGGCACCGCCTTCGGGCTCGCGTGGTCCTACATCAACCCGTTCACCAGGTTCCTGACGTTCTACTTCGTCTTCGGCCTGCTCCTCGGTCGCGGTCTGGGCCTGGAGAACTTCGCGATCCACCTGTTCGCGGGCATGGTCCTGGTGAACTACTTCACCGAGTCCGTCACCGCCGGCACCCGCTCGTTGCTGTCGAACAAGGGCGTGATCGGCAAGATGGCGATGCCACGGGAGATGTTCCCGGTCGCCTCGATGCTGGTCTCCCTGTGGCACGCCCTGCCACAGCTGGTGATCCTGGTCGTCGCCTGCGTGGTGTCGGGTTGGTGGGGCGACGGCCCCCTGTGGGTGCCCGACGCGGTCGGGATGGGGGCCGCGCTGCTCGGCTTCCTGATCATCATGGTCTGGGGCACGGCGTTCGGCCTGATGTTCTCGTGCGTCAACGTGATCTTCCGCGACTTCCAGCGGATCATCCAGACGTTCATCAACGTCCTGCCCTTCACCGTGCCGATGATGTACCCGTACCACCTCGTCGCCGACGGCGAGCGGATCCCGCTGAAGTACCACGACCTCTACGTCGCCAACCCGGTCACCGAGGCCGTGATGCTGATCCAGCGCGGCTTCTGGTACCCCACCTGCGCGCCCGACTGCGCGGTCGACCCGGACACCGGCGCCCCGCTCCCGGAGTTCGTCGGCGACCTGTTCCCCCGCGGCTTCGTGATGCTCGCGATCGGCCTCGCCGTGCTCGCCCTCGGCCAGTTCGTCTTCTCCCGCCTCGAGAAGACCATCCCGGAGCGCCTCTGATGACCGCCTCGACCACCACCTCGATCGTCGTCGACAACGTCTCGAAGACGTTCCGCTACCAGGCCCACCCGACCCTCAAGAAGGTCCTGCAGGGCAAGCTGCGCGGCCAGCGCACCAGCGAGACCTTCAAGGCCCTCGACAGCGTCTCCTTCGAGGTCCAGCAGGGGGAGTCGATCGGCCTGATGGGCCTCAACGGCTCGGGCAAGTCGACCCTCCTCAAGCTGGTCAGCGGCGTGATGCGGCCCGACCAGGGCCAGGTGCTCACCCGCGGCCGCATCTCCGGCCTGATCGCGACGGGCGCCGGCTTCCACAACGAGCTCACCGGTCGCGACAACATCTACATGAACGCCGCGATGCTCGGCATGACCAAGGACGAGACGGACGCGAAGTTCGACGACATCGCCGCCTTCGCCGACGTCGGCCGGTTCCTCGACACCCCGGTCGGCAACTACTCCTCGGGCATGTTCGCCCGCCTCGGCTTCTCCGTGGCCGTCCACGTCGACTGCGACATCTTCATCGCCGACGAGGTGCTCGCGGTGGGGGACCGGCCCTTCAAGCGCAAGTGCCTCAAGCGCATGAAGGAGATCCGCGAGTCCGGGATCACCATGTTCTACGTCAGCCACTCCGCGGGCTCGGTCAAGCGCATGTGCGACCGCGCCATCGTGCTGGAGAAGGGGCGCCTCGGCTTCGACGGCGACGTCGAGGGGGCCATCAAGTTCCTCCACTACGACGGCGACGAGGACGAGCCCGACTCCGAGGAGAGCTCGGAGGACGAGCGCGACGACGCGCTCGCCAGTGACATTTAGCCTGCCGCACAACTTGCTTGCAACCGCGAATGCTGATACGGCGTTTTCGGGGTTCTAGCATGAGTCGAAGTGAACTTTGCCTTTATCTAGGTGAGCCGCGTTGACGCCGGAGGGGATGACCGTAAACTTCCCTCACACTCGGAAAACTCAACTCAGGGGGAAGTGGCGTGCGAAGTAGCGCGAAAGCAGCATGGCGAATCTTGGTGGCTAGCACAGTCGCGGGCGCACTCTTGGTGGCTGTCCCGCAGTCAGCCAGTGCAGCGACCAACCGCTGTACGCATGGATTCTCGGGAACCGGGACGCTGGAAAGCCCCTATGCCGAGTTTAAAAGCGCGTCCTGGCAATATGTCGGCTCCATTCGGATGCATGTACATACTGTTCGAATCTCTTACGGTTATCCCGAGTCGATCTACTTGGGTCCATCCACGATCACGGTGAACTGTACGAACTGACCGCACCACCAGCTGCGATCTCGTGATGACGTGCCCGCCCGGACTCAGTTTTAGCCAGTAGTTGGCGGTATGTAGGCATACTTCATCCGGCTCAGGAATAGAGCCCACCCTTCATCGAATGTGAGCGGTGTCCCAGCCACCTCCGAGGTCCGGAGATGTGGGTGGGACACCGCTCGCGGTGCGTTGCGAGCTCATAGGGACGTTCTGGATGAAAATTACACCCATGTAACGGCGTGTCGAGTGGAAATTACACCGTTGTAGTTACTCAGAAACTCTTCCGTGACTGGTGTGACTGGTGTGAACTTCTGCCTTGTGTGACCTTCCCCCACACAGGAACAGAGATTTCTCATGCGACCTCTCCAGGCCCGACTCGTCACCCTCTGCCAGCAGGTGCTGGCACTCGGTGTCGTGCTCGTCGTCCTCACGCCCGCCTCGGGCGTGATCTCCCTCGACATCGTCGGTGACCACCCGGCCCGGCCCTCCGGCACGACCGGGGGCCAGGCGCCTGCTGCGCTGATGTCGGCCACCGTGCCGCAGCGCCCGGTGAAGCCGACCGTCACGGAGGTGCCGCTCACGGCTGCCGAGGGCGGCACGTTCGGCCTGCAGGGCCGCACCGTCGCCGGTGGCGCCACCGACGCCCGCGTCGTGAGCAAGCCGCAGGAGGTGACCGGCTTCGCCGCCGTCGGCGTGACGTGGAAGCACGGCGAGGACCTCGAGGAGGACCAGATCGACCTCCGGGTGCGCACCCGCTCGGGCGACACGTGGAGCGACTGGGAGGCCCTGGAGTACCACGACGAGCACGGCCCCGACCCGGACAGCGCGGAGGGCGCCGCCTCGCGCCCCGGCACCGAGCCGATGTTCGTCGGCGAGGTCGACGACATCCAGGTGAAGGCGGCGACCGAGGGCGTCTCCCTCCCCGACGACCTGTCCCTCGCCCTGGTGGACCCCGGTTCGGCCACAGCGAGCGAGACCGAGGCCCCGGACGACCAGCCCGAGGCCGGCACCGCGTCGTACGAGCAGGACTACGAGGACCTCGGCGCCCTGGAGTCCGGCTCCGAGGACGGCATCACGCTGCAGGCCAACGTGCAGGCGCGGAAGACGGTCGCGCAGCCGACCATCTACTCGCGCGCGCAGTGGGGTGCCGACGAGAGCATCCGCAACAAGAGCTCGCTGCGCTACGGCACGATCAACGGCGGCTTCGTCCACCACACGGTCAACGCCAACGAGTACACCGAGGACCAGGTGCCGGCGATCCTGCGCAGCATCTACGCCTACCACGTGAAGTCCCGCGGCTGGAGCGACATCGGCTACAACTTCCTCGTCGACCGGTTCGGCCGCATCTGGGAGGGCCGCTACGGCGGCATCGACAAGCCCGTCGTCGGCGCGCACACGCTCAACTACAACCAGTACTCCTTCGCGATGTCGGCCATCGGCAACTTCGACACCGCCCAGCCCGGCGACGTGATGCTGCGGGCCTACGGCCAGCTCTTCGCGTGGAAGCTCTCGCTGCACGGCGTGAACCCTGCGTCGACGTCGCAGAAGATCGGCAGCAAGACGTTCGCCGCGATCAACGGCCACCGCGACGCCGGCTCCACGGCCTGCCCGGGGAAGTACCTCTACGCCCAGATCCCGCTGATCCGGCAGTACGCCACCTCGGCGGCGCCGCCGACCCCGGTCGTGGTGCCGGTCGCGGTCTCCGAGCCCAACCCGCAGAACAACCTCGACGCGTCGCCGTACCCCGACCTGGTGGTCAGGCGCGCCGCCGACGGGCGCGGCCTGGTCATCCCGACCGGCGGCATGACGTCCTTCCAGCAGCGCATCGTGGTGGGCAGGTCCGGCTGGGACAAGCGCGCCGACGTGCTCGTCTCGCCCGACCTCACCGGTGACGGCAACGCCGACCTGGTCACGGCCGACAGGTCGGGCGTGGTGCGCATCCGCGCCGGCAAGGGCAACGGCAAGTTCGGCAGCACCGCGAAGAAGCTCGACCTGCCCGGCTACTCGCTGATCACCGCGGTCGGCGACATCAACGGCGACGGCCGCAACGACCTCGTGGCGCGCTTCAAGGGGCGCCTGGCCACGCTGCTCGCGACCGGCAAGGGCGGGTTCGCCCGCAAGGTCACCCGCAAGGGCTACAGCAGCTACCGGCAGCTCATCGGCGCCGGCGACGTCAACGGCGACGGTCGCGCCGACCTGCTCGTGCGCACCAAGAACCGGCTCTACCTCCAGACCGGCTACGGCACCGGCACGTTCGCCGCCCCGACCCGGGTGGCAGGTCCGTTCAGCAGCTTCAACCGGCTGGTCGCCGGCGACTTCAACCGCGACGGCATCCCCGACCTGGTGGCACGCTCGAGCAGCGGCAAGGTGCTGATGCTCCCCGGCCGCGGCAACGGGACGTACGGCGCCGCGCTCGGCCCGGCCACGAACCTCAAGACGATGCGCTGGATCACCGGCACGAACCTCGTGGGTGGCACGGGTGCCGACCTGATCGGCGTGTCGGGCAAGCAGCTGGTGGTCGTCGCCAACCGCGATACCTTCGAGCTCGGGTCGCCGATCGACACCGGCGTCTCCTTCGCCGGCAAGAACCTCCTGCTCAACGCCGGTGACGTCAACCGCGACGGCTTCGGCGACGTCCTGGCCCGCGACGACGCCGGGGAGATGTGGCTCTACACCGGCAACGGCACGGGTGCGCTCTCCGCGCCGACCTCGGTCGGCAGCGGGTGGGGGGCGGTCTCCGGCCTGACCGCGGTCGGCGACGTCACGGGTGACGGCAACCCCGACCTGATCGGCACCTACAACGGCGCGCAGTCGGTGTGGACGGGCAACGGCTCGGCCTTCAACGCAGCCGTCCCCGTCAAGGGCGGGGTACCCACCCGAGCGGGTCTGCCGAGCGACCTGTCCGGCTTCGACTGGGTGCTCGAGGTCCAGCCGATGACGCTCAAGGGCCAGGTCGACTACATCGTCCGGGACCGGGCGAACGGACTGGCCTACGTCTACGGCGGTCGCAGGACCGGCGTCTCGGCACCCCGCGTGCTGGGCGAGGGGATGGGGGCCTACGACCTGGCGGGGTGACCCGCACGGAGGGCCGGGATCAGGACCGCGCCGTCGCGCGTTCGGCGTCGTAGACGCTGTCGAGACGGGCCGGGTCGGGATTGCGGACAAGGACCAGCGAGCCGCCTCGTCCGAGGGGCTCGGTGAAGGTGGCCATTCCTGGTGGGGAAGCCGGGTTGGCCACCGACAGAAGACGGCCGCCGTCGGTGAGTGAGCTCCCGACGGCGGCCGTCAGGTCGTCGGTGGGAGCGGGCGACCACACCTCGGCCTGGGTGAGGTCGTCGGTGGCGCGGTCGGCGTCGGTCGGCGGGTCCCACGCGGTGAAGCCGTCGGGCTGCGACCAGATCTCGACCCCGACGTCGAGCACTCCCGGAGGCAGCGGGTCCGCGAACCGTACGCCGAGCGGGCGCAGGCTGCAGGCGAGGACGGGCAGGGCCGCGGCGCGAGGCGCCCAGGTGTCGAGGCCGTCAGGGCCGCAGACGACGGCGTCCGGCTCGTCCGAGGTGGTGACCCGCAGGCCCACCGTCCACGCCGCGCCGAGGAACACCGGCGAGAGCCAGTGGGGCGGCAGGTCGATGCGCAGCGACATCCCGCGCTCGAGGTCGGCCACGTCGGTGAGCAGCCCCGCGGCCTTGGCCACCCAGTTGGCGTACGTGGTCACCGACAGCTCGACCCGCTCGTCCGTGGCGTGGTCGTAGAAGGTGACGAGCGGTCGGCCGGGGTCCCGTCGCAGCTGGGCGGCGAGGACCTCGGCGAAGGTGCTCATGCTCAGACGACCGTGGGCTCCGGGGAGTCCATGTAGGGGTAGTCCTCCATGAAGCTGTCCAGAGCACTGCCGCTCAGCTCGGAGCAGTACTGCCAGACGCCGACCTGCTTGGCGGGGTCGGTCTCACCGGCACCGCCGACGGACCAGTGGGTGAACGCGACGTGCTGGCCCTCGGGGAAGGCCTTGCCGTCCTCCGACGTCCACGGCACGGCCTTGAACTTGTCGCGGAGGTTGGTGGTGCCCTGCAGCTTGGACGCCATGCCGCGCAGCTCGTCCATCGCGTCCTCGCTGTCGGCGATGGTCTCGTCATACCAGAGGATCGTGAAGCCGTGCTCGAGGTTGTGCACGAGCTCACCGAGCTCGGGACGGTCCGAGGTGGTGTAGAGCTTGCGGTCCATGGTGTCCCACATGTTCCAGTGGGAGCCGAAGGCGGGCGGAGCGTCGTCGTAGGTCATCGGCGTGCCGACGTCGACGTGGTCCTGGTTGCCCTCGGCCTTCTTGGTGGTGACCTTCTGGCAGACCGAGGCCTCGGCGCCGATGTCGCTGAGCGAGTCGGAGGCGAAGGCACGCAGGTCCCACCAGTCCTTGATCGGCTTGAACGCCGCGGCGCCCACGATCAGCAGGGCGACGAGGACGCACACGCCCACGATGGCCATGCCGCGCCGGTTCTCGGACTTGGACTGCTGGGAGCGGATGGAGTCGATGACCGCCTGACGGTCGGTCTTTGCCTGCTTGGCCACGGTGCTCGGTGTCTCTCGGTCGGCTGCTGGAGGGAGCCCTGCGGGGGGCTGCGCTGGCAGAGTCTACGTACTGAGGGGTGACAGGTCGCACACGACGCCTGCCACCGACTCCTCCCACCGGCGGATCCGCCACCCGTGGGCGAAGCAGACGGCGGCGACGGCGGTCCGGTCCGAGCCCTCGGGCAGGTGGAGCTGGTTGCGGTCGGGCTCGGTGTCGAAGGTGAGCGACAGGGTCGAGGCCATCGGCCGATCGCGCCCCACCACCCTGCTGACGGCGGACTGCAGCTCCGCCAGGGTGACCGGCGCCCCGAACGGTGGCCGGTCCTCGTCGGCTCCGGCCAGGGCGCGTACGACGGCCTCCCGCGCGCCGTACCCGAACAGGTCGGCACCCTCCGGGCGCACGAGGGCGACGGCGCCGGGGCCGTCCTGATCGGGCGGCAGCACCAGGTCCGCGCGCCCCCGGACGACGGCGAGGGGGCGGCCGGCGAGCTTGCCCTGGGCCAGCTCGGCCGCGCCGGCGAGCTCGTCGGCCACAGCGGGCAGGGTCACCGCGAGGGGGTTGCCGTAGCCGTCGGTGCGACCGGCGTGGTCCTCGGCCACCACCAGCCCCGCCGCCCCGATCGCGATGTCGGTCTGGCCCTCGCGCCAGGCGCGCCCGGCGGTGTCGGTCACGACCACGCCGACGTTGGTGCCGGTGCGCTCGCGGACCTCGCGGCGCAGGTCGCGCGCGCTGCGGTCCGGGTCCAGGGGGAGCAGGACGATCGAGCCGGCTGCGACGTTGGAGGCGTCGACGCCCGCGGCTGCCATCGTCAGGCCGAGCCGGTGCCGCACGATCCGGGTGCTGCCCCGCCGGGCGACCACGCGGTCGGTCTCCTCCTCGATCGCCGCGTCCCGGTCGCCGACACGGCTGCGACCCTCGGCCTTGCTGACGACCTTGCTGGTCAGGCACAGCACGTCGCCGTCGGCGAGGTCGCGGCCCACCGCTGCGAGCACGATCCCGGCGAGGTCGTCGCCGGCGAGGACCTCGGGAAGCCCGTCGGGCGCCCAGACCTCGAGGCGGTTCGCCGACCGGCTCATCGCGGGCCGGTGGCGACCAGGTCCACAGCGGCTGCCGCCATGCGGGCGGTCGCGTCGTGGTCGGTCATCATCAGCGGCACCGCGCGGGCGCGGAGGCCAGCGTCCTCGAGCCGCGAGAGCTGGTCGGCGTCGCGCTCGTCCACGAGCCAGGCGTCGAGCACGCCTCCGGCCGATCGCGCGCCGTAGTGGACGCCGACCGCGGCGGCGCTGACCTCGACGCCGATGCTCGCCAGGACCTGGGCCGCCATGCCGTGCACGTGGGTGCCGCCGACGATGGGGGACAGGCCCACGACGGGTGCGGACGTCGTACGGACCGCGTCGCGCAGGCCGGGGACACCCAGGATCGTGCCGACGGACACGACCGGGTTCGACGGCGGCAGCACGACGAGGTCGGTCTCGGCGATGGCCTCCAGGACCCCCGGCGCAGGAGTCGCGGTCTCCTGCCCGACCACCAGCACGGACTCGGCCGCGACCTCGGCCCGCAGGCGTACCCAGTACTCCTGGAAGTGGACGACCCTGCGCCCGCTCGGGCTGTCGGGGTCGGCGATGGCGATGTGCGTCTCGACGCGGTCGTCGCTCATCGGGAGCAGGCGCACGCCGGGCTGCCAGCGGCGGCACAGCGCCTCGGTCACCTGCGAGAGCGTGAAGCCGGCCTCCAGCATCTGGGTGCGGACGAGGTGGGTGGCGATGTCGCGGTCGCCCAGGCCGAACCAGGTCGGCTCCACGCCGTAGGCCTCGAGCTCGGTCTTCGCGCTCCACGTCTCGTCGCGGCGGCCCCAACCGCGCTCGACGTCGATGCCGTCACCCAGGGTGTACATCACGGTGTCGAGGTCGGGACAGACCTTGAGGCCGTGGATCCACCAGTCGTCGGCGGTGTTGGCGACGACCGTCACCTCGGTGTCGGCCGATCCGCCCGGGACCAGCCCCGACCTCAGGCCGTGCAGGAGTCCCTGCAGGAACCGGGCCCCGCCGACTCCGCCGGACAGGACGGTGACGCGGCGCAGGGGGCGCGGAGGGTCGGTAGTCGGGAGCGGCGCACTGTGGGAAGGCATCGGCGCGGATGATGGCATAGGAACAGCCTGCCCGAAGCAGAACGGCGATATCCCACCCCATAGCAGATCCGGGCTTGACTTCAGGGTACGACAGGCATGTAATTCCCACAGTGTCGTTCAGTTCTGAACAAGGGGTCGCACCACTGACCCAGGGTCGAAAGGGCGTAGAGCCATGAGAGCAGAACTGTTTCTCCTCGAGCCCGAGGGCGAGGAGTTCGGTTGGCAGGATCGCGCCTTGTGCGCGCAGACGGACCCCGAGGCGTTCTTCCCCGAGAAGGGTGGATCCACCAGGGAGGCCAAGAAGGTCTGCCTGACCTGCGAGGTCCGCGACGACTGCCTCGAGTACGCGCTGATGAATGACGAGCGCTTCGGCATCTGGGGCGGTCTCTCCGAGCGCGAGCGCCGCAAGCTGAAGAAGCGCGCCGTCTGACGCAGGCCCGCCGGAGCCGCGTTTTTCTGCGGTTTTTGGCGGCATGGAGCGCCTCGCTAAGGTGCTCCGGTGACTGTCACCGCGCTACTCGTCAGCCATGACGGGGCGCGTTGGCTCCCAGCAGTTCTCGCTGGTCTGACCGGGCAGACCCTCCCGGTGGACCGCATCGTTGCCGTCGACACCACGAGCCGTGACGACAGCGTCGCGCTCGTCCGCGCGGCGCTCGGTGAGCCGTCCGACCGCGTGGTCGTCGACGTGGTCCCCGGCTCCACCAGCTACCCCGCCGCGGTCCGGCACGGCCTGGACCTGGCCCCCGTGGTCGACGACGAGTGGGTCTGGCTGCTGCACGACGACAGCAACCCCGAGCCGACGGCGCTGGCCGAGCTCCTCGCCGCCGCGCGCGAGCACCCGGACGCGGCGATCCTGGGGCCGAAGCTGCGCGAGTGGCCCTCGCTGCGCCGGCTGCTCGAGGTCGGCCTGACCATCTCCGGCACCGGCCACCGGGAGACCGGCCTGGAGCGCGGCGAGTACGACCAGGGCCAGCACGACGCCGTGCGCGAGGTGCTGGCCGTCAACACCGCGGGCATGCTGGTCCGCCGCCGGGTGCTGGAGTCCCTCGGCGGTCTGGACGAGGAGCTGCCGATCTTCGGCAACGACATCGACTTCGGCTGGCGTGCCGCGCTCGCCGGGCACCGCACCCTCGTCGTCCCGCAGGCCGTGGTCTTCCACGCCGAGGCAGCGCACCGCGGCATCCGGCGCACGCCGATCACCGGACGGCACACGCACTACCAGGAGCGCCGCGCCGCGCTCTTCACCTCGCTGGCCAACGTCTCGTCGCGAGCCCTGCCCTGGCAGTACGTCCGCCTGTTCCTCGGTTCCCTGCTCCGCGTGCTCGGCTACCTCGGTGTGCGCTCGGTGGGGGAGGCGCTCGACGAGCTGGCGGCGGTGCTGTCCGTCCACGGGCGGCCCGGGCAGGTCCGTGCCGCGCGCCGCGAACGCGCCGCGCGACGTGAGGGCGAGCCCGCCGACGTACGCCGCCTGCTGGCGCCGCCGTGGCTGCCCTACCGTCACGGCCTGGACTTCGTCACCGACCTGGCCTCCGCCGCGACGAGCCAGGCCGCCGACGTGGCCGAGCGGCGGCGCCTGGCCAAGGCGCCCGACGCAGCGACCGCGCAGGAGCAGCGGCGCGGGACGGCGGAGGACGACGAGGAGGCCTACCTCACCGACACCGGCCTCGTCGCCCGCTTCTTCACCAACCCCGTCGCGGTGGTGCTGGTGCTGTTCGGAGTGCTCGCGCTGGTCGCCGGCAGGGAGGCCTTCGGGTCCATCACCGGCGGGGCGCTGTCACCGGTGCCCGAGGCCGCGGGGGACTGGTGGCGACTGCACGTGTCGTCGTGGCACCCGATCGGCACGGGCACCGACGTCCCGGCGCCGGCCTACGTCCTGCCCTTCGCGGTCGCGGCCTCCGTCCTGCTGGGCCAGACCGGCGCCGTCATCTCCGGCCTGATGCTGCTGGCCGTGCCGATCGCCGCCTGGGGCGCCTGGCGGCTGCTCAAGGTCGTCGGCCACCTCGTCGACCCGCTGGGACTGCCGCGCTGGCTGGTCGTGTGGGGCGCGCTGACCTACGCGCTGGTCCCGGTGACCTCGGGCGCCTGGGGCGAGGGACGCTTCGGCACGGTCGCCGTCGCGGCACTGCTGCCGTGGGCCGCCCATGCCGCACTGGGGTTCGTCGACCCCGACCGCGACCGCCGCTGGCGGGCCGCGTGGCGCACGGCTGTGCTGGTCGCCCTGGGTGCCGCCTTCGTGCCGGGCTTCTGGCTCTTCACGCTGCTCGCCACCGCGGTGGTGCTCGGCGGCGCCGCGTTCATCGCCCCCCGCCTCCTCAAGGAGCGCGACAGCTGGGGTCCCCCCGTCGTCGCGGTGGCCGCGACGCCGGTGCTGCTCGCGCCGTGGCTGCTGCCGTTGCTCACCACGGGCTCCGCATCCGGCCTGCTGCTCGAGGCGGGTCGGCTCACCGTCGACGAGGTCACGTTCCCGGGCCTGCTCACCGGTCGGCTCAACGAGCTCGGCGCGCCGCTGTGGCTCGGCGTGGTGCTGGGCCTGCTCGCCTTCGCGGCCCTCATCCCCCGGCGGACCCGCGTCGCGGTGTCGATCTGCTGGCTGGTCGCCCTCGCGGCGGCGCTCGTGTCCGGTGTCCTGTCGCACGTCACCCTCGACCTGCCGGCCGTGACCACGCGCCCCAGCCTCGGCCTCTTCGTGGTGATCCTGCAGGGCACCTCGATCGTCGCGGTCGTGCTCGGCGCCGACGCCTACCTCCGGCGGCTCGACGTCCACCACCCCTGGTGGCAGCGCGCACTCGCGATCACCCTGGCCGTGGTCGCGGCCGCCGTGCCGGTGGGCGGGCTCGCCTGGTGGCTCGGCACGCCCGACGACGCCATGGCGCGCGACGTCGAGCAGACCGTCCCGGTCTACATGCAGCAGAGCTCGCTCCTCGGCGAGGAGCACGGCGTGCTCGTGCTCGACGGCTCGGTCGACGACGGCATCACCTACCGCATCCGGCGCGACGACGGCACGACCCTCGGCGAGGACGAGATCCTCACCCTCGCCGACGAGGACGACGACCTGACCGCCGATGTCACGGCACTGGTGTCGGCCCCCACGCCCGGCGTGGTGGCCGCGCTCGGCGCCCGCGGCATCGAGTACGTCGTGCTCGCCTCGCCGGCCGACGGGCGCATCTCCGCGCTGCTCGACGCCACCGCCGGCCTCGACCAGGCCAGCGCCGAGGACCGCACGACCCGCGCCTGGCACGTCGACCGACCGCTCGACGCCGCGGCCGTGGAGGGCGACGGCTCCTGGTGGCGGATCCTCCTGCTCGTGGTGCAGGGTGCGGCGATCATCGTCGCGCTGGTGCTCGCGGCGCCGACGGTCCGGCAGGGGAGGAGGGGCCGCGATGGCTGAGCCCACGCAGCAGCCCACCGCCGCGCGCCCCGGTGGCGGGCGACGTCGCGTCACCGAGGAGCCCCGGCGCCGCCCCTCACCGCTGACCCTCCTGGCGATCGCCATCCCGCTGCTGACCGTCGCGGCGCTGGCCCTCGTCCGGCCGGCCGAGCCGGCGACCTCCACCCACGCGCCGAGCGCGGCGCCGCTCGACCGCACCACCGCGGTCTGTCCGGCCCGGCTGCCCGGTGCCGACGACCTGCGCATCGGCAACACCGGACTGGTCTCCGGCGAGCTCACGCTGCGCGTCGGCCGCGAGGACGACACCGAGGAACTGGACGCCGGCGTCGCCGCGCGCAGCGAGCGTGCCCCGGTCGTGGTCAACGGCACCGGCGACCTCGCCCCCGGGCTCGTCGTCACCCGCTCCGGCGCCGGCTCAGCCGTCCGGTGCGACCAGCCCGCACCCGAGCGGTGGTTCACCGGCGTCGGCGCCGCCGCCGAGCACGCCTCCACCCTCACCCTGGTCAACCCCGACAAGGGTCCGGCCGTCGCCGACGTGACGGTGTGGGACGGCAGCGGGCTGGTCGACGTGCCAGCGCTGCGCGGCGTCCGTGTGCCCGGCGGCGGGTCGGCGGCGTTCGACCTCGCCGAGGTCGTCCCCAACCGCGACGCCCTCGCGCTGAGGGTCGCGGTCTCACGCGGCCGGCTGGTCCCCAGCGTCGTCGACCTCATCGACCCGCTCGGGCGGGCGAAGCCGGTGCGCGAGTGGCTGCCGGGTCAGGCGGCGCCCGCCACCACGTCGTACGTCGTCGGGGTGGGCACGACCCCCGCCGACCGCACCCTGACGGTCGCCAACCCGGGCGACAGCGAGGTCCGGGTCGGGATCAAGCTGGTCAGCGGCGAGAGCGAGTTCGCGCCGTCGGGCGTCGAGGAGGTCACCCTCGCCCCGGCCTCGGTCAGCGAGGTCGACCTCAGCGGCATCCTGCGGGGCAGGACGGCTGTCGGCGTCCAGGCGATCCGCCTCGACGCGACCGGGCCCGTCACCGCCAGCCTGCGCAACCGCACGTCGAACGACCTCGCGTTCGCGGTGGCCGGCGCGAGCGTCGACTCGGAGGCCGGCGTCGCCCTGCCGGCCGGCAGCAAGCGCCTCCTCCTCGCCGGGGCCACGGCGCCGGGCGTGGTCACGGTCCAGGCGTGGGACGAGGACGGCACGGTCGTGGTGCGCGAGCGCCGTGTCGAGCTCGACCCGGCGACCGCGGCTCGGGTCAACCTCCCCGACGACGCGGTCCTCGCGCGCGTCCGACTCGAGCGGACCGGGGCAGTCGTCTCGGTCGTGGCGAGCGCCGACGGTCTGTCCGTGCTGCCGCTCGACCAGCTCGAGACGACCAGCCAGGTGCCCGACGTCCGCCCGGCCCAGCGCTAGTCCCGCGCCTTGTCAGTCGGTGTAGCGCTCGTCGACCTGCCCGGGCGTGAGACCCAGGAGCTCGGCGAGCTGCTCGACGACGACGGTGTGCACCATCGCCTCGAGCTCGTCGCGGGTCGTCGCCCGGTGCTCGATCGGGCGGCGGAAGAGGACCAGCCGGGTCGGCGACTGGCCCTTGCCGCGCACCAGCGAGGAGAGCGGCACGGTCTCGTCGCCCCAGTCGTCGGGCAGCATCGGCGCGTCCTCGACGGCGTACTCGACGAGGCCGAGGTGGCGCTGCCAGCGCTCGTCGAGGGGGGTGACCACGTCGAGGACGAGCTGGTCGAACCGCTGCCGCGTCGTGCGCAGGGCCGGCGTGCCGGGCCGCGCGGGCACCACGCCCGGCCCCCGCATGCCGCGGCCGCGACGGTCGCGGGTGCGCCGCCGCGCGGCGCCCGTCCCGTCGTCCCCCGCACGGATGCCGGCACCGATCCCGGGGCCCACCTCGTCCATGGCGTCGTCCACGCCGCGAGCCTAAGCGCCCGGCGTGCGTCCGGCGGGTAGCGTCGGCGCCGTGAGCCTTGCCCGTCGTTGTTCGCGTACGGCGTGTGGCCGTCCTGCGGTCAACACGCTGACCTACGTCTACGCCGACCAGACCGCGGTCCTCGGTCCGCTGGCGACCTACGCCGAGCCCCACGCCTACGACCTGTGCGATCTGCACAGCGAGCGCCTGTCCGCCCCGCGCGGCTGGGAGGTGCTGCGCCTCGCGCCGGACGCCCAGGCCCAGGGACCCAGCAGCGACGACCTGCTCGCGCTGGCCGACGCGGTGCGCGAGGCGGGCCGTCCGGCCCCCGCCCCGGTGCCGCTGCACTCGACGGACGACCCGACCCGGGGCGCCAAGCGCGGCCACCTGCGGGTCCTCACGCCCACCGACTGATCCGGCCATCGCTGGCCTAGGATCTGGGTCGTGAACATCGACGCGCAGCTCATGAGCATCATCGTCTGCCCGGCCTGCCACGGCACCCTCGCCGCAGAGGCCGACGAGCTCGTCTGCCAGGGGTGCGGCAACGCCTACCCGGTGCGTGACGACATCCCGGTCCTGCTGGTCGACGAAGCCCGCAAGCCCGCCTGAGGGACGGGAGCTCACCGTGGCGACCTGGTTCGACGAGGCCCGGCTCGACGACGCGAGTGCACTGCAGTCCGTCGACCTGCGGCTGCGCACCCTTGCCGAGAGCGGCGCGCGGGTGCGCCGCGAGGCCCACGAGGCAGCCGCCGCGACCGCCGAGCTGATCGCCGCCGGCCGTGACGGCGAACGACCCCGCGCGGTGATCGCGGCGGGTCCTGACTCACGCCTGCTGCGTGCGGTGCTCGAGCCGTGGTGCCCGGTGCCGTTCGTCGCGTGGCCCAACCCCGGCCTCCCCGGCTGGGCCGGCTCCCTCGACCTGGTCGTGATGCTGGCGCCCGAGGGCAACGACCACGGGTCCGCCTCCGCCGTCGCCGAGGCCGTACGCCGCGGTGCCCAGGTCGTCGTCGCGTGCCCGGAGCGTTCGCTCGTCGGCGAGCACGCCGCCGGGCGGCACGTCACCGTGCTGCCGACCGTGACCGGCGACCAGCTGGCCACCGCCGTCGTGATGCTCGACTACCTCGCCCACGTCCACCTCGGCCCGCGGGCCGACGCCGAGTCGGTCGCGGCGTCCCTCGACGAGGTGGCCACCAACTGCTCGCCGCACCGCGACCTGGCCGTCAACCCGGCCAAGATGCTGGCGATCGCGATGGCCGACACCAACCCGCTGGTCTGGGGTGGCTCCGTCCTGGCCGCGCGCGCCGCGCGACGCCTGGCCGAGTCGCTGCGGCGCACCTCCGGCCGCTCCGCCATCGCGGGCGACGCCGAGCACCTGCTCCCCGTCATCGAGGCCACCCGCCAGCGCGACGTGTTCGCCGACCCGTTCGCCGACGAGGGAGGCGACCTGCGACCGCTGCTCCTCGTCCTCGACGACCGCTCCGACGACCCCGTCGTCCGCGAGCAGACGGACGAGCTCACGGCTGCCGCCGCGCGCCACGGCGTACGCGTCGAGACCGTGGAGACCGACGCCGACGCCGAGGTGGCGCGCTACGCGTCGCTGCTGCTGACCGGCACCTACGCCGCGGAGTACCTCCGCATCGGGCTCGTCGAGGACTGACCCGACACCGGGTCGACCGCGGGGTTTGAGTCCTCCGGCACAGGGCAGGACTCGGCAGTCAGCAACCCACGTCATGCAGGAGATCCCATGATCCGCACGTCCTCGTCCATCGCCGGCATCGCTGCCGCCCTCCTCCTCGTGTCCGCGCCCGGTGCGCAGGCGGCCGTGACCGCCAAGGACGCGCCGAGCCAGGGCGACATCGTCGCGGCGTTCCCCGAGCTCTCCGACGGGCAGTTCTCGACCGAGAAGATCAAGCAGATCGGCGTGCCGGGCAAGACCTGCGACGCGACCTCGCTGGACAAGGTGAAGTCCGGCACCACCACCACCGGGACGTCCGCGACCGGATTCCCGGTCGTGGTGGCCGGTGTCGTCGAGCTCTCGTCCGTGGCCAAGGCCAAGGCCTACATGTCGTCCTACGAGAAGTACGTCAAGAAGTGCGCCAGCTACACCCAGCCGGCGACGGGCGCCACGGTCACCGTGACCGCGGGCAGGTCGCTGCGCCTCGGTGACGAGTCCCTGACCGTCGACCTGCAGACGACCTTCTCCTCGATCACGAGCTACTCGACCAGCGTGCTGACCCGCGAGGGCAAGCGCATCGGCAACGTCATCGCCGTCGATGACGCTGCAGTGCCCGCGGCCAGCATCAAGAAGCTCGCGAAGGTCGCCGCCAAGAAGATGAAGTGACGCCTGGCGTCAGCTGAGCCGGGACAACCGCATCCCGAACACCAGGGCGTCGCCCCCGTGGACGTACGCCGTCCGCTCGAGCTCCATGCCGAGGTTGCGGGCGACGCCCTGGGACGGGGTGTTGTCGGGCCGGATCAGCGCCACCAGGTGCTCGATGCCGTGGGCGGCCGCGCAGTCGCGCACCGCGCGCGCGGCCTCCGTGGCGTAGCCGAGGCGACGCCGTTCGGCCAGCAGGTGGTAGCCCACCTCGACGTGGGGTGTGCCCTCGACGTCCTGGACGGTGAGGCCGCAGTCACCGATGAAGTCGCCCTCGTGGGTCTCCACGACCCACAGGCCGAAGTCGTGCTCGGCGTGGTTCCGCTCCTGCCACTCGACCCAGCGCACGGCGTCGTCGCGGGTGCTGGGCGGGCGATCCCCCCGCATCGGGTCGAAGTCGAGGAGCATGGCGGTGACGTCGTCGACGTCCGACATCGTCATCCGGCGGAATCGCAGGCGCTCGGTGGACTCGGGAAGCACGACGTCAGGCTAGACCGGCCGGGTGCCCGCAGGAGGTTGCTGGTCGACGTCGGCCCAGACCTCGACCAGCTCCACGAGCCGGCCCTCGCGGACGGTGGCGAAGCTCGCCACCTCGAACGCGACGTCCTTCCCGTCGCTGCCGGTGCCGGTCACCCGGGCACGGAGCACGCCCCGGTCGCCGTCGGCCACGAGGTCTTCGAGGTGCATCCGCCCGAACCCGGGGTAGTCGGCGTTGAGCCGCACCCACTGCTCGCGGTCGAACACCTCGCCTGTGTGCACGAGGCGGCACGTGAAGTCGGCGTGGAGCAGCCCCGGCAGGCCGTCCCAGTCGTGCGCGTCGATGACCTCGACGAGGCGGGTGAGGAGGGTGGCTGCGTCCATGACCGTCAGTCTGCCGCCGGCCTCCGACAGTCGGTGCTGTCAGGTGCCCCGCTCGGGTCCGGAGTGCACGTGGACGTGCAGGTGCTTGGAGTCCTGGTAGAGCCCGAGATTGGTGAGCACCGCAGCCGCGCCGTGCTCCACCTCGACCTGCCGGGCGATCCGTTGCACGACCGCCAGCAGCGCGCGTACGTCGGCCTCGTCCTGCGCCGAGACGGTCGTGAAGGACGCGATGTGCCGCTTCGGCACCACCACGACGTGCACCTCCCAGAAGGGGCGGGTGTGGTGGTAGGCCAGCACCAGCTCGTCCTCGTGCACCACCTCCAGCGGTACGGCGCGGGGGATCGCGACGTCGCAGTAGAAGTCGTCGCCGTCGTACGTCTCGCCCATGGTGGTCATGATGGTCCATCGCTGATGACGTACGAGCTCCGTCCCGAGAACGTCCGGAACCCCGCCTAGCGTGGGCCGATGACGTACGACACCACCCGGAACGGCACCGTGCACCAGGTGCTCGTCTACGACGGCGACCGGGCGGTGGGCTGGTGCCAGTTCGGCACGCCCGACGAGCTGCCGAACGTCAAGAACGCCAAGGCCTACGAGAAGGACCTGGTCGAGCTGCCGACGTGGCGCATCGGCTGCATCTTCACCGGCAGCAGGCACCGGGAGAAGGGCGTCGCACGGGTCGCCGTGGCTGCCGCGCTGGAGGAGATCAGGAAGGCCGGCGGGGGAGTCGTCGAGGCGTACCCCGAGCAGGTCGTCGACCGGAAGCCCCAGCGTGGGGCCTACCTCCACACCGGACCGGAGACCCTCTACGAGGACCTCGGCTTCGTCCGTGACCGCCGGATCGCCAAGTGGCGGTGGGTGATGCGGCGCGCCGTGGAGGGGTGAGCTCAGCGTTCCAGGGTGGGCAGGCCGCTCTCATCGGCGTCCAGCCCGGTCTTCTCGAGGTAGACCTCCAAGGCCGCGTCGCCGATGGGCTCGCCCCGGCCGCACCCCAGCTCGGCGTCCGGGAAGTCGCGCAGCAGCTGGGGGTCGGCGACCACTGCCTCGTACGCCGCCTGACCGTGCGCGATGACCCAGCTGCGGTAGTCGGTGCCGAGTTCCCGCCCCAGGCCGAGCCCCGGTGCGCAGATGGCGTCCGCGACACGCCGTGCGGGCACCAGGGCGCGGTTGAGGCGCACGAAGGTCCGGTGGAAGTCCGCGACGTCCTCCGCGGGGAGCTGGCCGAGGGCCTCGCGCAGCGCCGCGGCCTGCTCCACGTCGCCGTCCTGGGCGGCGGTGCACGTCGCGTGCACCAGGTCCCAGAACCCTGCGTCCCGGCCGCCCTCGCCGGCGCAGTACGCCGGCTGGCCGTCCTCGCCCCGGCGGTCGGTCGTCACCGGCTCGGCGGGGTCCGTCGAGCAGCCGGCTGCGACTGCGGCGACGAGGACCAGTCCCACCACTGCGTGTCCGTGACGCGACCTGCCCCTCGACATGGGCGGGAGTCTGCCAGTGGTCACGTCCCGCGTGGCGGCGAACGCCGCGGAGCACGTCGATAGGCTGGGCCGGTACCGACCCACGACCTGAAGGATCACCCATGGCCGGCGGACTGTTCGCCCTCCTCGACGACGTCGCCGCACTCGCCCGGATCGCTGCTGCCAGCGTGGACGACGTCGGCGCCGCGGCGAGCCGTGCCAGCATGAAGGCCGCGGGCGTGGTCGTCGACGACACCGCCGTGACGCCGCAGTACCTCCACGGGTCCGCGGCCGAGCGTGAGCTGCCGATCATCAAGAAGATCGCCGTCGGGTCGCTGCGCAACAAGCTGCTCTTCATCCTGCCGGCGGCCGTGCTGCTGGGGCAGTTCCTCCCGGGCCTGCTGCCGGTCATCCTCATCTTCGGTGGTGGGTTCCTCGCCTACGAGGGCGCCCACAAGGTCCACGAGCGCCTCACCGGTCACGCGACCGAGGCGACGGCCGAGGTGTCCGAGCAAGGGGAGTTCACCCCCGAGCACGAGAAGCGCACGATCGCCAACGCCATCCGGACCGACTTCATCCTCAGCGCCGAGATCATGGTCATCGCACTGAAGGAGGTCGTCGGCTCGGACGCCGACGCGAGCATCTGGATGCGCGCGATCGTGCTGGCCGTGGTCGCGGTCCTCATCACGCTGCTGGTCTACGGCGTGGTCGCGCTGATCGTGAAGATGGACGACGTCGGCCTGCACCTCGCCGGGAAGCCGTCCAAGGGCTCCCAGCGCCTCGGGCTCGCCCTGGTGGCCGCGATGCCGCGGCTCCTCGCGGCCATCTCGTTCATCGGCACGCTCGCCATGCTCTGGGTCGGCGGCCACATCTTCCTCGTCAGCCTCTACGAGATCGGCGGGCACGACGGCCTCCTCGAGGGCACCGCCGTCGGCGACGCGCTGCACGCGCCGTACGACCTGCTCCACCACTGGGAGGTCGACGTGCACGACGCCGTCGGCGGAGCGCTCGGCGGCATCGCCGGATGGCTGCTCAACACGGTCGTCTCGGCGCTCGTCGGCCTGGTCGTCGGCTTCGTCGTCCTCTACGCGCTGCGCGCGGTCGGCGTCGGCGCGCACCACGGCGACGAGCACACCGAGGAGCACGCTGAGGAGGACACCGGAGGGCACACCGAGCAGGCCGCCGAGGAGCCCTCCGGCGGGGGCATCGAGGATTCCCCGAATCGCTGAGGACGGTCCTACTCTCTTCTGGTCCGCGCGGGAGATCCCGACGATGCACAGATGTGCGGCGCAGACGCACCTCCTCAGAATCCGGGAGACACCTGATGGACTTCAACGTCGCTGACCTCACCCTGGCCGCCTACGGCCGCAAGGAGATCGAGCTCGCCGAGCACGAGATGCCGGGCCTGATGGCCATGCGCGAGCGCTACGGCAAGGAGCAGCCCCTCGCGGGCGCCCGCATCGCCGGCTCGCTGCACATGACGATCCAGACCGCCGTGCTCATCGAGACCCTCGCCGCCCTCGGCGCGGACATCCGCTGGGCCACCTGCAACATCTTCTCCACCCAGGACCACGCGGCCGCTGCGGTCGTCGTCGGCCCGAACGGCACCCCCGAGGACCCGCAGGGCGTCCCCGTCTTCGCCTGGAAGGGCGAGACCCTCGCCGAGTACTGGGACGAGGCCGAGAAGGTCTTCGACTTCCCGGGAGTGAACGGCGAGCCGGGCGGCCCCAACATGCTGCTCGACGACGGCGGCGACATCACGATGCTGCTGCACCTCGGTGTCGAGTACGAGAAGGCCGGCGCCGTGCCGTCGCAGGACTCCACCGACAACGAGGAGTTCAAGGAGGTGCTGCGCGTCCTGGCCCGCTCGCTCGAGGCCGACCCGCAGCGCTGGACCGCCCGCGCCCCGATGGTCAAGGGCGTCTCCGAGGAGACCACGACCGGCGTCCTGCGCCTCTACGAGCGCTTCAAGGAGGGCACGCTGCTCTTCCCGGCGATCAACGTCAACGACTCGGTCACCAAGTCGAAGTTCGACAACAAGTACGGCTGCCGCCACTCGCTCGTCGACGGCATCAACCGCGCCACCGACGTCATGATCGGCGGCAAGGTCGCGGTCGTCTGCGGCTACGGCGACGTCGGCAAGGGCTCCGCGGAGTCGCTGCGCGGCCAGGGTGCTCGCGTCATCGTCACCGAGATCGACCCCATCTGCGCGCTTCAGGCCGCGATGGACGGCTACGAGGTGCGTCGTCTCGAGTCGGTCGTCGAGACCGCCGACATCTTCATCACCACGACCGGAAACTTCGACATCATCACGGTCGAGCACTTCCACAAGATGAAGCACCAGGCGATCGTCGGCAACATCGGCCACTTCGACAACGAGATCAACATGGCCGGCCTGGCCAAGATCCCGGGCATCGTCAAGGACGAGATCAAGCCGCAGGTCCACCAGTGGATCTTCGAGGACGGCAAGAAGATCATCGTGCTGTCCGAGGGCCGCCTGCTCAACCTGGGCAACGCCACCGGCCACCCGTCGTTCGTGATGTCGAACTCCTTCACCAACCAGGTGCTCGCGCAGATCGAGCTCTACTCCAAGGCCGACTCCTACGAGCTGGGCGTGCACGTGCTGCCCAAGCACCTGGACGAGGAGGTCGCCCGGCTGCACCTCGACGCCCTCGGCGTCGAGCTCACCGAGCTGACCAAGGAGCAGGCCGCGTACCTCGGCGTCCCGGTCGAGGGCCCCTACAAGGCCGACCACTACCGCTACTGATCAACCCTGATCGGTCGGGTGTCACACCTAGACTGGCGCCATGACTGATCTTGTCGAGCCCGCTCGCGGCAGCGTGCTCGTCGTCGACGACGACGCCTCCCTGGCGGAGATGCTCTCCATCGTCCTCCGCCAGGAGGGGTTCGACAGCCGCATCGTGGGCCGCGGCGACGTGGCCCTCGATGCGTTCCGCGACTACAAGCCCGACCTGGTCCTCCTCGACCTGATGCTGCCCGGCAAGGACGGCATCGACGTCTGCAAGGAGATCCGGGCCGAGTCGGGCGTGCCGATCGTGATGCTCACCGCGAAGGGCGACACCGTCGACGTCGTCGTCGGCCTCGAGTCCGGGGCCGACGACTACATCGTCAAGCCCTTCAAGCCCAAGGAGCTCGTCGCCCGCATCCGCGCCCGCGTGCGTCGCAACGACGTGGAGGTCGACGAGGGACTGACCATCGGCGACGTGAGCATCGACGTGGCCGGGCACTCGGTGACCCGCAACGGCGAGGCGATCAACCTGACCCCGCTCGAGTTCGACCTGCTGGTGTGCCTGGCCCGCAAGCCGTGGCAGGTCTTCACCCGCGAGGTGCTGCTCGAGCAGGTCTGGGGCTACCGGCACAGCGCCGACACCCGTCTGGTCAACGTGCACGTCCAGCGCCTGCGCTCCAAGGTCGAGCACGACCCCGAGAACCCCGAGGTCGTCGTGACCGTGCGTGGTGTGGGCTACAAGGCCGGCAAGTCCTAGGCCCGCGCCCTTGAGCCTGTTCGAACGGCTGCCCCCGACCCTGCGCCACGGGCCGGCCTTCTGGCGCCGGTCCGTCCAGGCGCGCGTGGTGGTCAGCACCGTGCTGCTCTCCGCGGCGGTCGTCGGGGTGGTCGGCTGGTTCCTCATCCAGCAGACCCGTGACGGCCTGCTCGAGCACCGGGTGCAGGCCGTCGTGCAGGAGGCCGAGGGGGAGACCCGGGCCGCCCGTGAGGCCCTGGCGGCGACGCCGGGCCTCGACGTCAACCAGTCGCGGCAGCAGCAGGACCTCGTCGAGCCGATCATCACCCGCGGGGCCACCCGCGGGTTCGCGGTGATCCTCTCCCCGCCGATCCGGGAGGGCAGCCGACTGGCCGACGGTGGCGCGAAGTTCACCCAGGGCCTCGACCTCGCCAGCGTCCCGGAGCGGCTCGAGGCCACCTTCGACGAGCCCTCGCCGGCGGCGTGGACCTACACCGACATCACGACCATCAGCGACATCCCGGGACTCCCCGAGGGACCGGGCATCGTGGTCGGCAGCCAGGTGCGCCTGCCGGCCGACGGCAACACCTACACGCTCTACTACCTCTACTCCCTCGACGAGCAGGGCGAGACCCTCGCGCTGGTGTCGCGCGCGATGCTCGTGGCCGGCGTGCCGCTGCTGCTCCTGGTCGCCTGCCTGACCTGGCTGGTCACGCGGCAGGTGGTGACCCCCATCCGGATGGCGCGCCGGGTGGCCGAGCGCCTCGCGGCGGGCCAGCTCCAGGAGCGGATGCGGGTCACCGGCGAGGACGACCTGGCGCGCCTGGCCACCTCCTTCAACCAGATGGCCTCCAACCTCCAGAAGCAGATCCGCCAGCTCGAGGAGCTGAGCCGGCTGCAGCGGCGGTTCGTCTCCGACGTCTCCCACGAGCTGCGCACGCCGATCACCACGGTCCGGATGGCCAGTGACGTCATCCACGACGCCAAGCCCTTCCTCGACCCGGTCACCGGCCGCGCCGCCGAGCTGCTGCAGAAGGAGCTCGACCGCTTCGAGACCCTCCTGGCCGACCTCCTCGAGATCAGCCGCTTCGACGCGGGCGCAGCGGTGCTGGAGACCGACGACGTGAACCTCGTCGACGTCGCGCACCGGGTGGCGGACATGACCTCCGCCCTCGCGGCCCAGCGCTCGACGAGGGTGGTCGTGCACGACCCCGGGGTGCCCTGCATCGCCGAGGCCGACGTACGCCGTGTGGAGCGCATCGTGCGCAACCTGGTCACCAACGCCATCGACCACGCCGAGACCCGCGACGTCGAGATCTTCGTCGACGCCGACCGCCAGTCCGCTGCCATCGCGGTGCGCGACCACGGCGTCGGGCTCGAGCCGGGGGAGTCGGCGATGGTGTTCAACCGCTTCTGGCGGGCCGACCCCGCCCGCGCGCGCACCAGCGGCGGCACCGGTCTCGGGCTGTCGATCTCGCTCGAGGACACCCACCTCCACGGCGGTTGGCTGCAGGCGTGGGGACGTCCCGGCGAGGGGGCCCAGTTCCGGCTCACCCTGCCGCGCCACCTCGGCACGCAGCTGCGCCACTCGCCGCTGCCCCTCGTGCCCGACGACGCCCGGGAGACCGCATGAACGGCGTGCGGCTCCGTCGCGCGCGCACCGTCGTCGCGGCCGTCGCCTGCACCCTCCTCGCGGGCTGCGTGCAGATGCCCAGCGAGGGGCCGGTCGTGGAGCCCAAGGAGTCCGCGGAGGTCGACGAGCTGCCCGGCTTCGCCTTCGACCCCCGCCCGCCGCAGGCGGG
>CZKB01000016.1_pt1 | contig 40345 bp, 41 predicted proteins | sample 1657981 | NCBI WGS metagenome assembly CZKB01 (sample SAMEA3501707, study PRJEB10267) | metagenome | biome: nitrite oxidizing laboratory bioreactor; material: liquid mineral medium | place: Austria | collected 2011-12-21 | reverse complement strand
GGGTCCCCAGGACGCCGCCCGGTCGGCGACCCGCCGGGCGAGCGCGGCGTGCGACAGCACCACGCCGTCGGCGACGACGGCGGTCGCCTCGCCGAAGCCGGCGTGGGCGAGCACCGGGCTCGCCAGCTGCGGGCCGGAGGTCGTGAGGGTCACGGCGAGCCGGCCGGCCGGTAGGCGCGGACCAGGCCGGTCACGCGGAGGTGCACGGTGTCGCCGGGGACGGGGTGGAGGACCCCGGCCATGCGAGCGAGGACCGGGGTGCCGTCGGCCAGCCGCACCTGCACCGCGCAGTCGTGGCCGTAGTAGCTGACCTCCTCGACCTCGCCGCGCACGCCCTCGTCGTGGGTGAGGTCGACGTAGACCTGCTCGGGCCGGATCATCAGCGACACCGCGCCGCTGGCCGGCTCGGTGAGCACGACCTTTCCGAGCGCGCACGTCGCGTGGGCGTCCTCGGCGGTGCCGGGCAGCACCACGGCGCGACCGACGAACTCGGCGACCTGCGGGTCGCTGGGGGACAGGTAGACCTCGCTCGGTGGGGCCGACTGCACCAGCCGGCCCGCGCGCATGACCGCGACCTGGTCGGCCAGGGAGAGTGCCTCGTTCTGGTCGTGGGTGACGAGCAGGGCGGTGGTGTTGGTGGCCTCGAGCGCGCGACGTACGGCACGGGAGGTGCTGCCGCGCAGGCTCGCGTCGAGCGACGAGAACGGCTCGTCGAGGAGCACCACGGCGGGCTGTGGCGCCAGCGAGCGGGCCAGCGCCACGCGCTGCTGCTGGCCGCCGGACAGCTCGTCGGGACGGCGGTGGCGGAAGTCGGCGGGGAGCTCGACCAGGTCGAGCATCTCGGCCACCCGGTCGTGCCCGCCCGTCGTGGCGCGCGCCTCCCTGGTCAGGCCGAAGGCGATGTTGGCGGCGACGTCGAGGTGCGGGAAGAGCGCGCCCTCCTGGGGGACGTAGCCGACCCGGCGGGCCTGCGGCGGCGTCGAGCGCACGCCGTCGCCGGCGACCACGGTGTCGCCGAAGGTGATGCTGCCGGACTCCGGGACCAGGAAGCCGGCGATGAGCCGCAGCAGCGTGGTCTTGCCGCAGCCCGACGGCCCCAGCACGGTCGTGAAGGAGCCGTGCGGGACGTGGAGGGTCACGTCGTCGACGGCACGCGTCGTGCCGAACGACTTGGTGACGCCGGTGATCGTCAGGGAGCTCATACCGGGACGCTTTCTGTCTGGTTGGCCGGCGAGTCGGAGCGCATCAGCAGCACCGTGGCGGGGATCGAGACGAGCACCAGCAGCAGGGCATAGGGGGCGGCGGCGCCGTAGCGCAGCTCGGACGAGGCCGACCAGAACTCGGTGGCCAGGGTGCGGGTGCCGATCGGCGAGAGCATCAGCGTGGCGGTGAGCTCGGTGGAGATGGCGAGGAAGACGAGGGCCGCCCCGGCGCCGAGGCTGGGGGCGATCAGCGGCAGGGTCACCCGCCGGGCGGTGGCGAGCGGTCCGACGCCGAGGCTGTGCGAGACGTCGTCGAGCACCGCGGGTGCCTGCTCCAGCCCGGCCCGCACGGTCACCACGGCACGGGGCAGGAACAAGATGGCGTACGCCGCCACGAGCAGGCCGGCGGTCTGGTAGACGACAGGCACGAGCCGCAGCGAGGCGACCACCAGGGCGAGGCCGACGACGATGCCCGGAAGGGCGTTGGCGACGTAGGTGCTGCGCTCGATGACGGTGCTGGCGACCCCGCGGTGCCGCACGGCCAGCCAGACGACCGGGACGGCGGCGAGCGTGGTGACGACGGCACCCGCCAGCGCGAGCACGATCGTGGCGACGAGCGCCTCGGTCAGCTCGGCCATCGGGAACTCGGTCGACGTGCCGACCGCGAGCCAGCGCAGGAGCGAGAAGGCCGGCACGCCGATGGCGAGCACGACGACGGCGGCCACCGCCGCGAGCGCCGGCCAGCGCCACGGGCCGAGGTCGACCGGGATGCTGGCGCGAGCAGCACCGCGGCCCACGCGGGCGTAGCGACGGTCGCCGCGCAGCCGCAGCTCGGCGAGGAGCAGGAACAGGCAGAGCAGGACGAGCACGCCGGCCATCGCGGTGGCGGCCGCGCCGTTGAAGGTCGAGCCGTACTGGTCGTAGATGGCGGTGGTGAACGTCGGGAAGCGCAGCAGCGACAGGGCGCCGAACTCGGCGAGCAGGTGCAGGCCGACGAGCAGCGCGCCGCCGAGCAGGGCCGGCCGCAGCTGCGGCAGCACGACGGTCCGGAAGGTGCGGGCGCGGGTGTGGCCGAGCGACCAGGCCGACTCCTCGAGCGCCGGGTCGAGCCGGCGGAGCATGGCGACGACCGGCAGGTAGACGAGCGGGTAGTAGGACAGCGTCACCACGCCGAAGGCGCCGGTGAAGCCGTGCACGCTGCGGTCGAGGGACACCCAGGCGTAGCCGTTGACGAAGGCGGGCACCGCGAGCGGTGCGACGAGCAGCCCGTGCCACAGCCGGCGACCGGGAAGGTCGGTGCGCTCGACCAGGAGCGCCAGCACGACGCCGAGCGCCGCGGTCGCGGCCATGCACGCGGCGGCGAGGGTGATGGTGTTGCGGAGCAGCTCGCCGATCCGCGGTCGGGCCAGCAGGTGCCACAGGTCCACCGGACCGATGATCACGACGTAGGAGGCCACGTAGGCCAACGGCACCAGCGCCAGCAGGGCGACGACCGCCCCCGCCGCGAGCAGCAGGGGCGGCGTCCGGCGCCCGGTGGTGGTCAGAGGAGACCGGCCTCGGTCATCAGGTCGGTGACCTGAGGACCGTTGAGGCTCGCCACGTCGACCTCCGGCGGCTCCAGCTCGTCGAACGGCTTCACGTCGGGGTTGAGCCTCGCCTCGGGGTTGAGCGGGTACTCGAGGGCGTACGACTCCGCCATCGCCTGCTGCGCCTCGGTGCCGGTGAGCCAGGTGACGAACTCCTCGGCGGCCTCCTGGTGCTCGCTGCTGGCGAGGATGCCGGCGCCGGAGATGCTGAGGAACGCGCCCGGGTCCTGGTCGCCGAAGAAGTGCAGCGCCGAGGAGTCGGAGTCGGTGCCGTTCTCCTCGCGGTCGCGGTACCAGTAGTAGTGGTAGGCGATGCCGGCGTCGACCTCGCCGGCGTCGACGGACTGCATGACGACGAGGTTGTTCTGCACGACCTCGCCGTTCTCCTTCAGGCCGGCGAGCCAGTCCGCGGTGGCCTGCTCGCCCTCGAGCGCGAGGACGGCGGAGACGATCGCCTGGAAGTCGGCGCCGGTGGGGGAGAAGGCCACGCGGCCCTTCCACTCGGGCTCGGCGAAGTCGAGGATCGAGGCGGGCATGTCGGCCTCGGTCATGGAGTCGGTGTTGTACATCGCGACGGTGGAGCGGGCCAGGAAGCCGGTCCACATGCGGTCGGAGGGGACGTACTGCTCCGGGATCGACTCCGTCGCGGACTCGGGCAGCTCGGTGAACAGGCCCGCGTTGTCGACGATGCTCATCGCGGGGGAGTTCTCCGTGAGGAACACGTCGGCGGGGGAGTCCTTGCCCTCCTCCACGATCTGGTTGGCCATCTCGAGGTCCTTGCCGTTGCGGAGCTCGACGTCGAGGCCGGACTCCTCCTCGAAGAGGGGGACGAGCTCGTCGAGCAGCTGCTCGTGCTGGGCGTTGTAGATGACCAGGTCCGGCGAGCCGAACACGCCGCAGCCCGACAGGGTCGAGGCGACGAGCAGGGTGCTGGCGAGGGCGACGCCGGCGCGGGCGGCGCCACGGCGGGGGGAGGTCGTCACGGGGGTGCCTCACTTGGCTCAGGAACTTTGCTTAGGCTCCCCTAACTGTAGACCTGCCGGGGTGCGGTCGCGGAATCGCGTCCGGCCCTCGATCCCGAGCCAGGGGGTTAGCGATCGCTAACCTCCGGCGCTACGCTGCTGGCATGACCTTCGAGCTGTCCCCCGAGCACGAGCAGTTCCGCCGCAGCGTCCGCGACTTCGCCGAGGCCGAGATCGCGCCGCACGCCGCGCAGTGGGACCGCGACCACCACTTCCCGACCGACGTCGTGCAGAAGATGGGCGCGCTGGGCCTGATGGGCCTGACCGCTCCGGAGGAGTTCGGCGGCGCCGGCATGGCAGGGGAGGACGGCGGCTTCACCTCGCTGTGCCTGGCGATCGAGGAGATCGGTCGCGTCGACCAGTCGATGGGCATCACGCTCGAGGCGGCCGTCGGCCTGGGCATCAACCCGATCCTCACCTACGGCACCGACGAGCAGAAGAAGACGTGGCTGCCGGCCCTCGTCGCCGGCGAGCAGCTCGCCGGCTTCGGCCTCACCGAGCCGGGTGCCGGCTCCGACGCCGGGGCGACGAAGACCAAGGCGGTGCTGGAGAACGGCGAGTGGGTCGTCAACGGCGCCAAGCAGTTCATCACCAACTCGGGCTCCTCGATCACCTCGCTGGTCACCGTCACCGCCCGCACCGGCGAGCGCGCCGACGGCCGCCCGGAGATCTCCACGATCATCGTCCCCTCGGACACGCCCGGCTTCACCGCCGAGAAGGCCTACGACAAGCTCGGCTGGCACGCCTCCGACACCCACCCGCTGTCCTTCGCCGACGCGCGCGTGCCGGAGGGCAACCTCCTTGGTGAGCGCGGCCGCGGCTACGCCCAGTTCCTCGCCACCCTCGACGACGGACGCGTCGCGATCGCCGCGCTCGCGGTCGGCTGCATCCAGGCCTGCCTCGACATGTCGCTCCAGTACGCCGGTGAGCGCCAGACCTTCGGTGGCCCGATCGGCCGCAAGCAGGGCCTCGCCTTCCAGGTCTCCGACCTCCAGGTGATGCTCGACGCCTCGCGCCTGCTGACCTACAAGGCGGCCGCGATGAAGGACGCCATGGACGCCGGCTCCTCGTCGGTGTCGATGGGTGCCTTCAAGCAGGCCGCCGCCGTCGCCAAGCTCTACGCCACCGAGTCGGCCGTCACCGCCACCCGCATCGCCACCCAGGTCTTCGGCGGCTACGGCTTCATGGAGGAGTACCCCGTCGTCCGCTTCTACCGCGACGCCAAGGTGCTCGAGATCGGCGAGGGGACCTCCGAGGTGCAGCGGATGCTCATCGCGCGGGGGCTGGGCCTGCCGGTCGAGTGAGCCCGGCCGCCGGGTGAGGGATCTCCGTCCTACGACGGATCCCTCGCGCGGGCGCGCTGACTACCCTCACCCCGTGTCCACCCTCAGCGAGCGCGTGCTCGACGTCCTCGGCGTCGACGACCCGTGGGAGCGGCCGCGTCCCGCCGTGGGCCGACAGGACGTCGTCTGGGCCGGCGCGATCGCGGTGCTCGGCCTGCTCAGCCTCGAGCTGGTGCGCAGCGGCGGCGGCCTGGAGCACACCGACGCCCCTGTGTGGACCCAGTGGCTCGTCGTCGTGTCGGGAGCGGCGCTGCTGCTCGGTCGACGGCGCTGGCCTCTGGTGGTGGCGAGCCTGGCCGCCGCCCACATGTTCGTCTCCGGCGTCACCATGCCCGAGGTGATGGGCCAGCTGCCCAGCCAGATCGTCTACTTCGTCGCCATCCTGTCCGGCGTCTCCTGGGCGCGCGACCGCCGGGCGATGATGATCGTCATCGGCGCGATCCTGCTCTTCATGTTCGCGTGGCTGAGCTGGCAGTTCGCGCTCGGCTCTGCCGTCCAGGAGTGGTACGACGACCTCGGCGAGGGCGAGCAGCAGGGGATCTTCGCGCCGATCCCGGCCGCCATCGCGCTGACGATGCTCATCAACGCGGTCTACTTCGGCGGGGCCGTCGCCGGCGGCGTGGTCGCGTGGCGCTCGGCCCGCCAGCGCGACCACCTCGCCGGCCAGGCCGCCACCATCGCGCGCCAGGCCGAGCGGCTCCGCGAGCAAGCCGTGGTCGACGAGCGGCTCCGGATCGCGCGGGAGCTGCACGACGTCGTCGCCCACCACGTCTCCGCGATGGGCATCCAGGCCGGCGCCGCGCGCCGGGTGCTCGACCGCGACCCCGAGGCGGCGCGCACCGCGCTCGCGAACGTCGAGGAGGCGTCCCGCGACGCGGTCACGCAGATGCGGCGGCTGCTCGGCACGCTGCGCGAGGGCGAGCAGGCGGGCGGCGAGGCACGTACGACCGAGGCGGGTGTCGGCGACCTGTCCCGGCTGGTCGCCGAGGCCTCCGGTGAGGGCCTGGCGGTGACCCTCGCCGTGGTCGAGACCGAGCAGGACGCAGCGACGCGGCTGCCGCGCGGCCTCGGCCTCGCCGTCTACCGCACGGTGCAGGAGGCACTGACCAACGTGCGGCGGCACTCCACCGCCGACACCGTCTCCGTGGTCGTCCGGATCGACGAGTCGCACTCCACGCCGTACGCCGAGGTGGAGGTCGTCGACAACGGCCGGCCGCGGCACGGCACGTCCGGCAGCGGGCTGGGGCAGCTGGGCATCCGGGAGCGCGCCGCCACCCACGACGGCCAGGTCGACATCGGCCCCCGCGTCACCGGCGGCTACCGCGTGCGCGTGCGCTACCCGCTCGGAGCGGCGTCGTGACGACGTCCGGCGCCGCGCCCCTCCGGGTGCTCCTCGTCGACGACCACGCGATGGTGCGCTCCGGCTTCGCGATGGTGCTCTCCGTGGAGGACGACATCGAGGTGGTGGGCGAGGCGTCCGACGGCCTGCAGGCGATCGAGCGCGCCCGCGAGTCGCGCCCCGACGTGGTCCTGATGGACGTCCAGATGCCGCGGATGGACGGCATCGAGGCCACCCGGCACCTCGTCGCCGACGACCTGGGGCACGTCGTCATCGTGACGACCTTCGACCGCGACGACTACCTCTTCGACGCGCTCCAGGCGGGGGCGAGCGGCTTCCTGCTGAAGAACGCCGGTCCGGAGCAGCTCCTCGACGCCGTACGCGCGGCGGGACGCGGGCACGCCCTGCTCGCGCCCGAGGTGACCCGCCGGGTGATCAGCCGGATGGCCGGCCGCGACGCCGCCCCGGAACGGTCCGAGCCCGAGGCCCTCGCGCGCCTCACCGCCCGCGAGCGCGAGGTGCTCGTGCTGCTGGGCCGTGGGCTGTCCAACGGCGAGGTCGCGACAGAGCTCGTGCTCGGTGAGGCCACCGTCAAGACGCACGTGTCGAACGTGCTCGCCAAGCTGCACCTGCGCGACCGCGTGCAGGCGGTGATCTACGCCTACGAGGCCGGCCTCATCCTCCCGACGGAGGACTGAGTCGCGCGCCTGCGGCTCCGCCTCGAAGTTCCCCCGCGCGACGGATCCCCGGGGCCGACCCGGCCCCCTAGCGTCGTGGTCATGCTGGAGATCAGGGAGCTGACCAGGCGGTTCGGCGAGAGCACCGCCGTCGACCGCGTGTCCTTCGAGGTGCCGGCCGGGCAGATGACCGGCTTCGTCGGCGCCAACGGAGCGGGCAAGACCACGACCATGCGGATGGTCATGGGCGTGCTCGGCATCCACGGGGGAGAGGTGCTGTGGCACGGCCGGCCGATCACGCGGCTGGACCGCCGCTCGTTCGGCTACATGCCGGAGGAGCGTGGCCTCTACCCCAAGCAGCCGATCAGCGACCAGCTGGTCTACGTCGCCCAGCTCAAGGGCATGGAGCGCACCGCGGCGCGCGCCGCGGTCGCTGAGCTGCTGGAGCGGTTCGGGCTCGGTGAACGGACCAAGGACCACCTCGAGAAGCTGTCGCTGGGCAACCAGCAGCGGGTGCAGATCATCGCCTCGGTGCTGCCGCGCCCCGCGGCGCTCATCCTCGACGAGCCGTTCTCGGGCCTCGACCCGCTGGCCGTCGACTCGATGGTGGACCTGCTGCGCGACTACACCCGCGACGGGATCCCCGTGCTGTTCTCCAGCCACCAGCTCGACCTGGTCGAGCGCCTGTGCGACCGCCTGGTCGTGCTGGCCCACGGACGTCGGGTCGCCGCCGGGACGGTGGCGGAGCTGCGCGATGCGGGGGTACCGCGCTTCCGCCTCGTCCTCGGCGGCGACGCCGGCTGGGTCCGTGACCAGGGCGGCCTCGAGGTCCTCGACCTCGACGGCACCACCGCGCTGGTCGAGGTGCAGCAGTCGGGCGCCGAGCAGCACCTCATCGCCGAGGCCACGCGCCGCGGCGACGTCCACGAGTTCGTCCGGGTGCGCCCGGCGCTCAGCGAGATCTACCGGGAGGCCACGGCATGAGCACCGACGACACCAGGACCGAGAACCGGGAGCCGGCCTGGCTGCTGGTCACGCGCCGCGAGATCGTCTCGCGCATCACCGACAAGTCGTTCCTCATCGGCACGGTGCTGATGGTGGCCATGCTCGTCGGCTTCATCGGCTTCAGTGCCTGGCAGGACGAGCGGACCGAGCAGGTCACCCTCGGTGCCACTCCGGACGCCGTCGCGATGGCGACCGCGATCGCCGACAACGCGGCCGAGGTCGACGACGGGGTCGATGTGACCCTGGTCGAGCTCGACGACGAGGCCGCTGCGAAGGCCGCCCTCACCGAGGACGAGGTGGACGCCTGGTTGCACCCGGTCGGCGGCGGCTGGGAGCTGACCACGGAGTCGAGCGAGCAGGACTCGCTCACCGACGTCGCGCGCATCGTCGTACGCCAGCAGGTGCTCGCGGACAACGCCGCCGGCGTCGGCTCGACGGTGGAGGCGCTCGAGGCGGGCAGCACCGTGTCGACGGCCTTCTTGCGCGGCGACGCCGAGAAGGCGGGCGTGGCCGAGGCGGTCGGGTTCGTGTTCGTCTTCCTGTTCTACCTCGCCGCCCTGATCTTCGGCATGCAGCTCGCCTCGTCGGTGATCGAGGAGAAGCAGAGCCGGATCGTGGAGATCATCGCCGCAGCGATCCCGCTGCGGCACCTGCTGGCGGGCAAGGTGCTCGGCAACACCGCGCTCGCCGTGATCCAGCTGATGGTCTACCTCGCGGTGGGACTGGTCGGGCTGTCGTTCACGTCCTACAAGTCCTACGTGCCGGCGCTGACGGGTCCGACGGCGTGGTTCATCGGCTTCTTCCTGGCCGGCTTCATCGCGCTCGCCTGCCTCTGGGCGGTGGCCGGTTCACTGGCCTCGCGCACCGAGGACCTCCAGGCCACCTCGACCCCGCTGACCATGCTGATGCTGGTGATGTTCTTCGGCGGCCTCTCGCTCGACGGGCGCGGCCAGGTGATCGCCTCGTTCATCCCGCCCGTCTCCGCGGTGGTGATGCCCAAGCGCATCCTCGCGGGCGGCGTGGGCTGGTGGGAGCCGTTGGTGGCGCTCGGCCTGCTGGCTCTCTTCGCCGCCGTCACCGTGTGGGTGGGGGAGCGGCTCTACCGCCGGGCCCTGCTGCAGACCGGTGGCCGGGTCAGCCTGCGACAGGCGTGGTCCGCAGCCGAGTGACGCGAAACCCCTCGGCCGCGGGCGCTCGCGCCTAGGCTCCGGGCCGTGACCTGCACCTTCCACTCCGACCGCGACACGCTCCTCGGGTGCAGCCGGTGCGGGCGCAGCGCGTGCCCCGAGTGCCTGCGCGACGCCCCGGTCGGTCACCACTGCCTGGCGTGCGTCCAGGGACTACCCCCCGACCAGCCGCTCAGCCCGTCCGACGCACGCCGCCTCGTGGCCGGCGAGCGCCGCCAGCAGCGGAGCCGGACGGGCTCGCGGCGGCCCGGGTGGGTGTTCTGCACCGTGCTCGCGGCCTTCGTCGGGCTCTGCGCGGCCACCTGGCCGCTCGCGACCGAGGTCGTGGCGTCGGAACCCCTCGGGCGCGCAGTCGCGGTCGGCGTGATCCTCGTCGGGGTGGTGCTCTCGGTGACGCTGCACGAGTACGGGCACGCACTCACGGCGTACTGGGGAGGCGACCGGAGCGTCGTCGCGAAGGGCTACCTGACCCTCGACTTCCGGAGGTACGCCCACCCGCTGCTGTCCGTGGGCATGCCCCTCCTGTTCCTCGCGATGGGCGCCCTGCCGCTGCCCGGCGGCGCCGTGCTCATCGACGAGCACCGGCTGCGTTCGCGCGCGTGGTCGAGCCTCGTATCGCTGTCGGGGGTCGTGATGAACGCGGCATTCGCCCTCGTCCTCGCCGCCGTCCTCGCCTCGGACGTGCTGGCCACCCGCAACCTCGTGCTCGAGTCGTTGCTCGCCTACCTGCTCGTCATCCAGGTGGCGCTCATCGTCCTCAACCTGCTGCCGCTGCCGGGGCTCGACGGCTACGGCGTGATCGAGCCGTTCCTCCCGCGCCCGGTCGCCGAGGCCCTCAACGCGGTCCGGCCCTACGGACTCGTCGTCCTCGTGGCGCTGGTGCTCTCGGGCGGCCTGGACTTCGTCTGGGACGCCGGTTTCACCGTCGGCGGGTGGCTCGGAGCCGACAGCTTCCTCGTCGGGCTCGGCGCCAGCCTGGCCTCGCTGCGCTGAGGGCGCCGGCGCGCCCCGATCGTCACAGCCAGCCGAGGAAGGTGCTGGCGCCGGCCACCACGACCCAGAACCGCAGCCCGCGGCCGAGCAGGCCGGTGACCAGGAAGATCCAGAAGTTCACCCGCAGCGTGCCGGCCAGCACGGCCGTGACGGCGTACGGCGGGAAGCCGGTGAACGCGGAGACGAAGAGCAGACCGGCGGTGAACCACGGCCGGCCCTCGGCCCGGTCGGACCAGCGCTCGAGGGAGGCCTTCGCCTTCGGCTTCTCCAGCTGGCGGCGTACCCACGGGGCGCGCTCGACCTCCACGGCGCCCCAGTACCAGAGGATCTTGCCCAGCATCTGGCCGATCGTGGCCGCCACGACCAGCGCGACGGCGTGGTCGTGCTGCTGGGAGATGGTGACGGCGAGGATCGCCTCGATGTTGATCAGCGGCAGCAGGGCCGAGGCGACCGACGCCCCGAAGATGCTGACGTAGACCCAGATCATGCGGCTCCGGGGACCGGGATCCCGATCCGCACCAGACGGTGCAGCGAGACGCACTTGAGCACCAGCAGGGCGGTGGCGATGACCAGCCCGACCCACATCCAGCCGGTGACCAGCAGCAGCACGGCGAACAGCGCGCTGTTGATCGCCTTGGCCGGCTTGGACCAGTTCCACAACCAGATCGGCCGGTCGACGACGAAGAAGTAGTTGGGGGAGCGCACCGGCCACGCCAGGAACGCGATGGACAGGAAGCAGTCGACGACCATGAACTCCGCGAGGTAGACGAACACCGCGGGGGACAGGTCGGGCTGCAGCCACGCGAGACCGATGTAGAACGCAGCCGCGTTGAGCCGGTCGCACATGATGTCGAGGACGGCGCCGATGCGGGTCTCGCAGTCGCGCACCCGGGCGTAGAAGCCGTCGAGCATGTCGCCGACCCAGTAGACGACGAGCGCGACGACCAGCAGGGTCAGGCTCTCCTGGTGGGCGGCGAGCGCGGCGAGCACGACCGAGGCGATCGTGCGCACTGCGGTGATGACCGTGGCGCCCGTCAGCAGCCGCTCGTCGCGGACGCCGTAGCGGTCGTCGGGGTCGGCGACAGGCTCAGCCTTCACCGTGCCAAGCACCCCGCTCCCCACGGTGGGATCGTAGCGGGTCAGGCCCACAGGTCCGGCCAGGCGTGGCCGAGCTCGATGACCAGCACGCGCAGCAGCGGCAGGCTGAGGCCGATCACGTTGTGGTGGTCGCCCTCGATCCCGGTGACGAACGCCCCGCCGAACCCGTCGATGGTGAAGGCGCCCGCGACGTGCAGGGGCTCGCCCGTGGCGACGTAGGCATCCACCTCCTCGTCGCTGACGTCGGCGAAGTGCACGACCGTCGATCCGGTCGCCGCGGCCACCTTCCCTGTCGCCGTGTCACGCAGGCAGTGGCCGCTGTGCAGCACGCCGGACCGGCCGCGCATCGCGCGCCAGCGGGCCCTGGCCTCGTCGGGCTCGTGCGGCTTGCCGAGCGCCTCGCCGTCGAGCTCGAGGACCGAGTCGCAGCCCAGCACGAGCGCGTCCGGGGGTACGTCGTCGTGCTCGGCGACGGCGGCGCACTTCAGCTCGGCCAGCTGGAGCGCCAGCTCGGCCGGCGGCAGCGCGCCCAGCTGGGACTCGTCGATGCCACTGATGATGACGATCGGCTCGATGCCCGCCGTGCGGAGCGTGGACAGCCGGGCGGGGGAGGCGGACCCGAGGACGAGCGGTGTGGTCACAGGCGCTCCAGCGCTGCCCGCAGGGGGTCGAGCCCGAGGGAGCCGAGGTCGAGCGCTGCCCGGTGGAAGGACTTGAGGTCGAAGGCGTCGCCCTGGCGCTCGGCGACCTGCGCCCGCGCCTCGAGCCAGATCCGCTCGCCGACCTTGTAGGAGGGTGCCTGACCGGGGAGGCCGAGGTAGCGCTTGACCTCGAACTGGATGAACTCGTCGTCCATCCGGCAGTGCAGCCGCATGAACTCCAGGCCCAGCTCGGGCGTCCAGGTCTCACCGGGGTGGAAGGCCGTGCCGCCGGGGCCGAGGCGGTTGTCCTCGGGGATCCTCAGCTCGAGGTGCATGCCGATGTCGACGATCACCCGGGCGGCGCGCAGGGACTGGCCGTCGAGCATGCCCAGCAGGTCGGCGGGGTCGTCGAGGAAGCCGAGCTCCTCCATCAACCGCTCGGCGTAGAGCGCCCACCCCTCGCCGTGGCCGCTGCACCAGCACATCAGGCGCTGCCACCGGTTGAGCGTGTCGCTGCGGTAGGCGGTCTGCGCGACCTGGAGGTGGTGGCCCGGGACCCCCTCGTGGAAGACCGTGGTGACCTCGCGCCACGGGTGGAAGTCCTCGATGCCGTCGGGCACGGACCACCACATCCGCCCGGGGCGCTCGAAGTCCTCCGACGGGCCGGTGTAGTAGATGCCACCGTCGTTGGTCGGGGCGAGCATGCACTCGATGCGGCGGATCGGCCCCGGGATGTCGAAGTGCACGTCGGCCATCGCCTCGATCGTGCGGTCGGCCAGGTCCTGCATCCAGCCACGGAAGGCCTCGCGCCCGTGCACCACCCGCTCGGGGTCGGCGTCGAGGTGGGCCACGGCGGCGTCGACGTCGGCACCGGGGAGGATCCGCTCGGCGGTCGCCGCCATCAGGTCGCACAGCCGCTGCAGCTCGGTCCAGCCCCAGGCATAGGTCTCGTCGAGGTCCACCTCGGCGCCGAGGAAGTAGCGGCTGGCCAGCGCGTAGACCTCGCGCCCGACGCCCTCCTTGTCCGTGCCCTGCGGCTCGAGCTCGTCGCTGAGGAACAGCCCGAACGCTGCGGTGGCGGCGCTGGCGGCGCTCGCCAGCGCGCGCAGCCCGGCGGGGTCGCCGCCCTCCAACCGGTCGACGAGACCGAGGTAGAAGTCGCCGGCCTCACCGGTCTGACCGGTCCAGCGACGCACCTGCTCGGCCACCTCGGCGTACTGCCGGGCGGCGACGACGTTGCCCTTGCGCGCCTCGTCGGACAGCGTCACGCGGAGGCCCTCGAGGGCGCCCGGCACGGCCGCGAGCCGTGACGCGATCGCGGCGACCGCCTCCTCGCCCTCGGTCGGCATGAGGTCGAAGACGCCGCGGATCTCGTGGAGCGGGCTCCAGAGCACCGACATCCGCGAGCGGTTGACGCCTGCGTCCTCCAGCTCGATCTCGAGCCGGGTGCGCTCGAGGAAGGCGTCGCGCGCCGCCGCCTCGCGGTCGTCGGCCGGCGTGGCGGCCTCGACAGCCGCGACGACGGCCCGGTTGAGCGCCTCGCGCGCGTCGAAGCCGGCCGGGGAGTAGTCGGTCATCTCGTGCTCGTGACCGGCCACCCCGATCGAGGTGGCGGTCAGCGGGTCGAGGGCGCAGAAGTCCTCGACGTAGGCGTCACAGAGGGCATCGATGGTGCGGTTCTCGCTCACGCGCCGACCCTAGACCCGGGCAGCGCCGGCGGTCAGCGGGGTCTCTGTGGAGCATCCGGCCGGTAGGTCGGGTCCGGAGCTCCACCATCGTCGATCGTGCACGTCGGCCCACAGTGGCGGGAACGGCCGGTCCAGCCCCTGTGCTGCAGGACCGAGGCGACCACCACCGCGAGGCGGCACGGCTCGAGGACCTGCGCCCACCCCGGCCGGAGGGTGATGTGGTCGTCCACGGCCGCTTCCAGGTCCCGCTGAAGGTCGGACCAGCGATCCACCGCGTCGCGATGGCCGAACGCGCCGTCGAGCTCGACGAGCGTCCGCTCCGGCTCGTAGCGGACGTCGCGCACCACCACTCCGCTGGCGCTGTCCTGCCTCTCCTGGCGGGTCCCCTCGGGCAGGCCGTGCGCCCGTTCGACGTCGCGCAGGTAGCGACGCTCGAGCACCGACCGCGTTCCGGCGGCGACGTCCTCGAGGATCTCGCCGAGACCAGCCCGTCCCGGCAAACGCGAAAGCGCACCGAGCACCTCGAGGAGCCGGGACGCCGTCGTCAGACCTTGCTGCACGGCGTCCGAGAGAAGCGCAACGGCGTCGGCCTCGCGGCGCAGTGACGCCGCCTTGAGGAGGGCGTACTCGAAGCGGGCCCTCGCGGGCCGGCGGTTGTGCTGCACCCACCGGGACATGTCGGCGACGCGCTCGATCGTGACGCCTGCGGGCGGGACCAGCCGTCTCTCCCTGGACACGAGCACGTGGACCGTCGCCCGGTCGCGAGGCGTGTCGCGGTCACACGTCATCCCGTGGGCGTCGAGTGCCGACTCGCGGTGCAGCGCGGCCGGCGCACAGGCGAGTACCGCCGCCCACTCGCGTTGGGCGCGGGTCGGTCGACCGGTGTGGTCGACGTAGACGCCGGGGTGCACGGTCGAGAGCTCACGCCGGGCGAGCAGCCGGCGTACGTCCGCTCGCGACGCACCCAGGTCGAGCAGCTGCTGCCGGGAGACGACGCCGGCCTGTCTCTCCAACAGCCCGGCGAGCCCGCGCGCGTCGAGGGAGCTCTCGGCACGCTTCGGCATCCGTCGACTGTGCCGCCGCGGGCTTGCGTCCCGCCACCAGTCGTTCGGACCTGTGGAGAAGCTCTCGTGGATCGTGGAGCAGCGGGCCGGTAGGTCAGGCCTCCGACTCCACTGTCGAGACGGTCAGCGGGGCAGGCCGCTGGCCCGCCAGGCTCCGGCGCCGTGCCGGTGCGTGGTGCGTACGCCGCGCGCCGGGAGGTTCCACGAGGGACGGGGCTTCCTCGGGGCCTGGGCTCCTGCGGAGCCGAGCGCCGAGAAGACCGCCACCAGGGCGGCGACCTCCTCGGGCGTGGCGTCGGGGTTGATGACGCGCAGCATCGGCGTCTCGTCCTGCTCGGCCATCAGAGCGGGATGTTCCCGTGCTTCTTGGGCGGCAGGGTCTCGCGCTTGGTGCGCAGCAGCCGCAGGGACCGGACGACCTCGACGCGGGTCTCGTGGGGGGCGATGACGGCGTCGATGTAGCCCCGCTCGGCGGCGATGTAGGGGTTGGCCAGCGTGGTCTCGTACTCCTCGATGAGCTCGGCCCGCTTCGCCTCGACGTCGCCGCCCTGCTCGCCGACCTTCTTCAGCGTCTTGCGGTGGAGGATGTTGGCCGCGCCCTGGGCGCCCATGACGGCGATCTGCGCCGTGGGCCAGGCGACGTTGATGTCGGCGCCGAGGTGCTTGGAGCCCATCACGTCGTAGGCGCCGCCGTAGGCCTTGCGGGTGATGACCGTGACCAGCGGGACGGTCGCCTCGGCGTAGGCGTAGATCAGCTTGGCGCCGCGGCGGATGATGCCGTCCCACTCCTGGTCGGTGCCGGGCAGGAAGCCGGGGACGTCGACGAAGGTCAGCACGGGGATGTTGAAGGCGTCGCAGAAGCGCACGAAGCGCGCGGCCTTCTCGGAGGCGTCGATGTCGAGGCAGCCGGCGAACTGCATCGGCTGGTTGGCCACGACGCCGACCGACTGCCCTTCCACGCGTCCGAAGCCGACGATGATGTTGGGCGCGAACAGCTCCTGGACCTCGAGGAACTCCTCGTCGTCGAGCACGGCGGTGATCACGTCGTGCATGTCGTAGGGCTGGTTCGCGCCGTCGGGGATGATCGTGTCGAGCGTCCGGTCGAGGTCGGTGACCTCCATCTCCGGCGACTCACCTGACTCCGGGAAGAGCTCGGGAGCCGGGTCGAGGTTGTTCTGCGGGAGGTAGGACAGCATCGCCTTGACGTAGTCGATGGCGTCCTCCTCGTCGGAGGCCATGTAGTGGGCGTTGCCGGACTTGGTGTTGTGGGTCCGGGCGCCGCCGAGGTCCTCCATCGTGACGTCCTCGCCGGTGACGGTCTTGATGACGTCGGGACCGGTGATGAACATCGCGGAGGTCTGGTCGACCATGACGGTGAAGTCGGTGACGGCGGGGGAGTAGACGTGCCCGCCGGCGCAGTTGCCCATGATCAGGCTGATCTGCGGGATCACGCCGGAGGCGTGGACGTTGCGGCGGAAGATCTCGCCGTAGAGGCCGAGGCTGACCACGCCCTCCTGGATGCGGGCGCCCGCGCCCTCGTTGATGCCGATGATGGGGCAGCCGGTCTTGATCGCCAGGTCCATGACCTTGGTGATCTTCTCGCCGTAGACCTCGCCCAGCGAGCCGCCGAAGACGGTGAAGTCCTGGCTGAACACGCAGGCCATCCGGCCGTTGACCTCGCCGTAGCCGGTCACCACGCCGTCGCCGTAGGGGCGGTTCTTCTCCAGCCCGAAGGCGGTCGAGCGGTGGCGGGCCAGCTCGTCGAGCTCGACGAAGGTGCCCTCGTCGAAGAGCATCTCGATCCGCTCGCGCGCGGTCCTGCGCCCCTTGGCATGCTGCTTCTCGACGGCCTTGTCCGAGCCCGCGTGGACGGCCTCGTCGAGGCGGCGCTCGAGGTCGGCGAGCTTGCCGGCAGTCGTGTGCAGATCGATGTCCTCGGGAACCTCGGTTCCCTCGCCCGGCTGTGCACTCACGCGCTGTCCTCCTGGAGTGTGGCTGGTCCGTGACTGGTCCCTCTGGGGCAATCTAGTGCCCATGACGGACGCGCCCGCACCTCGCCCACCCATCGACCTCGGCCGGCTGGTCGCGCCCGCCGGGTGGCGCGTCGAGGTGGAGGAGGCCACGGCCTCGACCAACGCGGCCGTCGCCGAGCGTGCCCGGACCGGTGAGGAGCCCGGTCTCGTGCTGGTGACCGAGCACCAGACCGCGGGCCGTGGCCGGCTCGACCGGGTCTGGGAGACGCCCGCCCGGTCCTCGCTGACGTTCTCGGTGCTGCTGCGCCCGGAGGTGCCTGCCCAGTCCTGGTCGTGGATCCCGCTCCTCACCGGGTACGCCGTCCAGGCGGCGCTCGCCGACCGGCTGCCCGACATCGCGCTCAAGTGGCCCAACGACGTGCTCGTCGACGGCGGCGACACCGGCGCCGGTCGCAAGGTCGCCGGGATCCTGGTCGAGCGGATCGAGGCCGACAGCGGTCCGATGGCCGTCGTCGGCGTCGGCATCAACGTCGACCAGACGCTCGACGAGCTGCCCATCGCCCTCGCCACGTCGATCGCGCTGGAGACGGGCGAGCCGGTCGAGCGGACCGGCCTGCTGGGCCAGGTGCTGGGGTCGCTGCACGGGCTCCAGGGGCTCCTCGACGACACCGAGTCGCTGCGCCGCGCCTACGCGGACGTGTGCGTGACGCTGGGCCGCACCGTCGACGTCCACCTGCCGGCCGGCGACGTACGCCGTGGGGAGGCGCTCGACATCGACGCCACCGGTGCGCTGGTCGTCGGGACCGACGACGGCGCCTTCACCGTCGCGGCCGGCGACGTGGTGCACGTGCGTTCCACCTGACCGTCGCGTCGCGACGTACCTAGTGCCATGATCGGCGCGTGGCCTTCCCGACCAAGCTCCTGAACGAGGGCGAGCACGTCGTCGTCTCGACCCGCACGCACGCCAAGGCGCTGATCCTGCCCGCGCTGGTGGTGGTCGTCGCCCTGGCCGCCGCGCTGTTCCTGACCGGAGTGGTCGACGACTCGGTGGCGCGCCTGGTGGTCTGGGTGGTGTTCCTGGCCGTGGTCGTCTGGTTCCTGGCCGGGCCGTTCCTCCGGTGGCTGACCACGACCTACACCTTCACCAACCGGCGCTTCATCAAGCGCTCCGGCTTCATCGCCAAGGAGGGTCGCACGATTCCGCTCAACCGGATCAGCGGCGTCGACTTCGAGATCGGCGTGGTCGACCGGATCTTCGGGTGCGGGACGCTGGTCGTCTCCGACGCCAGCACCGACGGCCGCGTCGAGCTGCACGACATCCCGCGCGTCGAGCAGGTCCAGCTGCAGGTGTCCAACGAGCTGCATCGCCTCGCTGGCGGCGACCGCCGCGACGACGGCACCTGATGGCGCCAGACCGCGGCGCTCGCGGAGAGTCCCCGGGCCGGGCGCCCGGGGAGCAGCTCGACGACGCCATCCTCCGCAGCACCCCCGAGTTCAACGCGCTCGAGGTCGCTGCCGAGACCGGTCTGACGATCGAGCAGACCCGACGGCTGTGGCGCGCGCTCGGCTTCCCCGAGTTCGTCGGTGAGAAGGCCTACACGGCGGCCGACGTCGAGGCCGTGTCCACCCTGATGAGCTTCGTCGACGCGGGAGCCGTCGACTTCGACATGGCCGTCAACCTCACGCGCGGCGTGGGCCAGACGATGGCGCGGCTCGCCGACTGGGAGGTATCCACCCTGGTCAGCAGGGTCGAGGAGATGGAGCGCAGCGAGGAGGCGACCGGCTCTCGCGTCGGCTCGGCGATGCGGCTGATCCAGGAGGTCAACCCGCCGTTCGAGCGGCTGCTGGTCTACGCCTGGCGCCGCCACCTCGCGGCCGCTGTCGGCCGGATCGAGGCGATGGGCGCCAAGGACGAGGACCTCCACACGATCGACGTCTCGGTGGGGTTCGCCGACCTGGTGTCGTTCACGGCCCTGTCCAACACCCTCGACCGCGACGAGATCGGCGACCTGGTGGAAGTCTTCGAGAGCCGCTGCCAGGACGTGGTCGCCCGCTATGGCGGCCGGATCATCAAGAGCCTCGGCGACTCGGTGCTGTTCGTCACCAACGGCGCCGAGGACGCGGTCGCGGTGGCCGAGGGGATCATCAACGTCATCGGCCGCGACGCCAAGATGCCCGACGTACGCCTCGGGCTGGCCAGCGGTCCCGTGATCCAGCGGCTCGGCGACATCTTCGGTCCGCCGGTCAACCTGGCCGCCCGGCTCACCCAGGTGGCGCGCCGCAACCGCCTGATCGTCGACCAGAACACCGCCGACCTGCTGCCGCCCGCAGAGTGGGAGAGCCGCCGGCTGCCGGCCCGGCCGGTGCGTGGGTTCGGCCTCGTGGAGCCGGTCGCCGTACGCCGTCGCTGACCCCGGCCGACGGGCGCGAGGTGGACCAGACCAGTTCTCCACAATTCACCCATAAGGGTCCCCTCAGTCCCGCAGGATGCCTACCTTCGCCCCGTGCTGGCTGTGCAAGACGTGCGACTGGACCCCTCGACGCGGCAGGTGTGGAGGGGCGAGCGGGAGATCCGGCTCTCGCGCAAGGAGTTCCAGCTCCTGCATGCCCTGATGGCGCGCCCGGACGACATCGTGACCCGCGGTGAGCTGATGGCGGACGTGTGGCAGACGTCGTTCTACACCAACTCCAAGACGATCGACGTGCACCTCGGGTGGCTGCGGCGCAAGCTCGACGACGACCCGCGCAACCCGACGCTGATCACCACGCACCGCGGTCGCGGCCTGCGCTTCGAGTCGGCGGCGCCGGTCCCCGGCTGAGCCGCCGCCCGGACGTCGCGCACGCCTTCTATAGGCTCCCGGTCGTGTCCTCGACCGGCTCGCACCGCGCCCCCACGCTCGCCGTCATCGGCGGAGGCCAACTGGCCCGGATGATGGCCCAGCCCGCGATCGCGCTGGGGCTGCCCCTGCGCCTGCTCGCCGAGGCCGAGGGCGTCTCCGCCGCCCAGGTCATCCCCGACCACCTCGTCGGTGACTACACCGACCTGCCGACGCTGCGCCGGGTCACCGAGGGCACGAAGGTGGTCACCTTCGACCACGAGCACGTGCCCACCGACCACCTGCACGCCCTCGAGGCGGAGGGCGTCGCCGTACGGCCCGGTCCCGGCGCGCTCGTCCACGCCCAGGACAAGGCGGTCATGCGCCGCCGGCTCGCCGAGCTCGACGTCCCGTGCCCGCGCAACGCCGTGGTCACGACGACCGCCGAGGTCGAGGCCTTCGGGCTGCCGTGCGTGCTGAAGACCACGCGTGGCGGCTACGACGGCAAGGGGGTGTGGGTGGTGCGCGCCCCCGACGAGGCCCAGGCCGCCTTCGACGCCGCCGAGGCCGCGGGTGTGGAGGTGCTGGCCGAGGAGCTGGTCGACTTCCGCCGCGAGCTCTCCGCGCTGGTCGCCCGCTCGCCGAGCGGTCAGGCGGCGGCGTACCCGGTCGTGACCTCCACCCAGCTCGACGGCATCTGCCACGAGGTGATCGCCCCGGCACCGGACCTCGCGCCCGCACTGGCCGGTCAGGCGCAGGAGATCGCCCTGCGCGTCGCCGGTGCGCTCGACGTCACGGGCATCCTCGCCGTCGAGCTCTTCGAGACGACCGACGGCCGGATCCTGGTCAACGAGCTGGCGATGCGTCCGCACAACACCGGCCACTGGACCCAGGACGGCGCCGTGACGTCCCAGTTCGAGAACCACCTGCGCGCCGTCATGGACCTCCCGCTGGGGTCGCCGGCCCCCCGTGAGCGCTGGACCGTGATGGTCAACATCCTGGGCGGACCCACCGACAGCGGGCACCTGTACGACGGCCTGCCGCACGCGATGGCGCGCGACCCCCAGCTGCGGGTGCACCTCTACGGCAAGGACCTCCGACCGGGCCGGAAGGTCGGCCACGTCAACGCCTACGGCGACGACCTCGAGGACTGCCTCGAGCGAGCGCGGCACGCCGCTGCGTGGTTCCGCGGCGACCTGGGCAACGAGAGCGAGTGAGGATCACATGAGCGAGCAGCAGCAGGCCAGGGTCGGCATCGTGATGGGCTCGGACTCCGACTGGCCGGTCATGCAGGCCGCCGGCGAGGTCCTCACCGAGCTCGGCGTGGCATGGGAGGCCGACGTGGTCTCTGCCCACCGGATGCCCACCGAGATGGTCGCGTGGGGCCAGCAGGCCCACACCCGCGGCCTGTCGGTGGTCATCGCCGGCGCCGGGGGAGCGGCCCACCTGCCGGGCATGCTCGCCTCCCTCACGCCGCTGCCGGTGATCGGTGTCCCGGTGCCGCTGAAGTACCTCGACGGGATGGACTCGCTGCTCTCGATCGTGCAGATGCCCGGCGGGATCCCGGTCGCCACCGTCGCCATCGGCAACGCCAAGAACGCCGGCATCCTGGCCGCCCGGATCCTCGGCACCAGCGACCCCGAGCTGCAGCAGCGCCTCGTCGACTACCAGGCCGGGCTCGCCGAGACCGCGCACGCCAAGGGCGACGTCGTACGCCGTGCCGCCGCCGGCGACAGCCGACGCGTCGGCTTCTAGTCGGTCACCCGGCCCCGGAGTGACTTGGTGCGGGCGCGCTGCTTCTTGGCCTGCAGCCGCCGCTCCTTCGACCCGCGCGTCGGCCGGGTCGGTCGCCGCGGGGGCGGAGGCGGGGCGAGTGCCTCGCGCAGCAGCGCGGCGAGCCGCTCGCGCGCGGCCACCCGGTTGCGGTGCTGGGACCGGTGCTCGGACGCCGCGATCGTCACCCGGCCCGACGGCCAGCGCCGCAGGGCCCGCGCCCGTTGCGCGTCGTTGAGCGCCGCCGACGAGGCCACGTCGTAGTCCAGCTCGACGCGGGAGTCGGTCGTGTTGACCGACTGGCCGCCGGGCCCCGGTGACTTCGAGAAGCGCTCGACCAGCTCGGCCGCGGGCACGACCAGGCCGTCGGACAGCCCCGGGCCGGCGGGGACGTGGAGGTCGCGCATGCCCCCATTCTGGGGTTGACGGCTGGTACGGCCACCCACCACCGTCTGACGGCATGGGGGAGAAGACCGTGGGAGTCGTCGGCGGCGGCATCCTCGGGGTGGCGATCGCGCGCGAGGTCGTACGACGGCGGCCCGGGACCGAGGTGGTGGTCCTGGAGAAGGAGGACCACCTCGCCGCGCACCAGACCGGGCACAACTCCGGCGTCGTGCACGCCGGCATCTACTACCGCCCGGGCACGCTCAAGGCCGAGCTGTGCACCCGCGGGCGCCTGCTCCTGCGCGACTTCTGCGCCGAGCACGCGATCGCGTACGACGAGTGCGGCAAGCTCGTCGTCGCGGTCGACCCGGCGGAGATGGGGCGCTTCGACGCCCTCGAGCGCACCGCCACCGCCAACGGGGTGCCGGGACTGAGGCGGCTGACGTCCGCCGAGATCACCGAGGTCGAGCCCCACGCCGCCGGGCTGGCCGCGCTGCACTCGCCGGCGACCGCGATCACCGACTACGTCGCCATCACCCGGGCCGTCGCCGACGAGGTGGTCGCCGCCGGAGGTGAGGTGCGGCTGTCCTCGCCCGTGGTCGGCATCCGTCGGGAGCGCGGACGGGTCGCGGTCGACGTCGCCGGTGGGAACGCACCGGTCGTCGTCGACCACCTCGTGGTCGCGGCCGGCCTCCAGTCCGACCGCGTCGCCGCCCTGGTCGGCGCCGAGGCGAGCCCGGCGATCCTGCCGTTCCGTGGGGAGTACCTCGCGGTCAGCCGCGCCAAGCAGGACCTGGTGCGCGGCATGGTCTACCCGGTCCCGGATCCGCGCTACCCGTTCCTCGGCGTCCACTTCACCCGCCGCGTCAGCGGCGAGCTCGAGGTGGGGCCCAACGCGGTGCTCGCCACCCGGCGCGAGGGCTACCGACGCCGCGACGTCTCGGCGGCCGACCTGCGCGACGTGCTGGCGTGGCCCGGGTTCTGGCGGCTGGCCCGCACCCACTGGCGCACGGGCATCGACGAGGTCATCGGCTCGGCCTCCACCCGCGCCTTCATGCGCAAGGCGTCGCGCTACGTGCCCGCGATCGACGCGGGCGACGTGGTGCGCGCCGGCAGCGGCGTGCGGGCCCAGGCGGTGGACCGCGACGGCAGCCTCGTCGACGACTTCCGCATCACGCAGGCCGACGGCGTCACCCTCGTGCGCAACGCCCCGTCCCCGGCGGCGACGTCGAGCCTGGCGATCGCCGCGCACGTCGTCGACCAGACGTGGGGATGAGCCGGGCGGCGCTGGTCCCTAGGGTGTGCCCATGACGACACGCTGGGGCATCGCCGCCACGGGTGGCATGGCCGCCGCCTTCGCCACCGACCTGGCCCTCGTGCCGGACGCCGAGCTCGCCTTCGTCGGCAGCCGCACGCCCGAGCGGGCCGCGGAGTTCGCCGGGAGGTTCTCCGCAGCGGGTTCGGGCACCTACCGGGATCTGCTCGCGGCGGACCTCGACGTGGTCTACGTCGCGACCCCGCACCCGCAGCACCACGCGCTCGCCCTCGCGGCGATCGAGGCCGGCATCCCGGTCCTGGTCGAGAAGGCGTTCACCGCCACCCTCGCCGGCGCCCAGGAGGTCGTCGAGGCGGCTCGCGCGGCCGGGCTGTTCTGCATGGAGGCGATGTGGACCCGGTTCCAGCCGGCCGTGGTTCGCGCCAAGGAGCTCGTCGACGGCGGTGAGATCGGCGAGCCGCTGCTCGTGCAGGCCGACTTCGGCGCCGAGCGCGTCTACGACCCGTCCAGCCGGCTGTTCGACCTGTCCCTGGGTGGCGGGTCCGTGCTCGACCTCGGTGTGTACCCGATCTCGCTGGCCCAGCACGTCCTCGGCCGGCCCGACCGCGTGACGATCACCGGGACGACGTACCCGAACGGGGCCGACCGGTCCGCTGCCATCCACCTCGCCCACGACGACGGTCGCGCGGCGTCGCTCACCTGCACCCTGGCGGCGCAGACGCCCGGCCGGGCGGTGGTCGTGGGCACGGAGGGCTCGGTGGAGCTGGTCCCGCCGTTCCACCACGCCGAGCGCCTCGTCGTACGACGCACTGGCCGGGACCCGGAGGAGCTCGAGCTGCCCGCCACGGGCACCGGCTACTCCCACCAGGCCGTCGAGGTGCAGCGCTGCCTGGCCGAGGGGCTCACCGAGAGCCCGACGATGCCCCTCGACGACACCCTGGACGTGCAGTGGGTCCTCGCGGAGTGCCTCGGCCAGCTCGGCATCGAGGTCGGCGAGGCGCCGGTCGAGGTCTAGGACCTCAGCGCCGGCGCGAGCGCCACTCGATGGCGGGGCAGGTGTCCATCACCATCGGCACGCCGGCCGCCGTGGTGCGCGCGAAGGCGTCCTCGTCGATGACGCCGAGCTGGAACCAGACCCCTCCGGCGCCGATCGCGACCGCCTCGTCGGCGAACTGCCCGGCCGCCTCGGAGCGGCGGAAGACGTCGACCACGTCGATCGCGAACGGCACGTCGGCGAGCGCGGGGTAGCCCTTCTCACCGAGCACGGCGGGCGCGTCGGGGTCGGCGAACATCGGGTGGATCGGGACGACCCGCTTGCCGCGCTCCTGCAGGAGGGCCGCGATCGAGTACGCCGTCCGCTCGGGGTGGTCACCCAGCCCGACCACCGCCCAGGTCTCGGCCTCGTCGAGCATCCGGTCGATCGTCGCGGGGTCCTGCCAGGCGGTGCTCATGTCGCCACGGTAGCCGTGCCGGGGCAATCCGGGCCGCGGTTCCGAGCCCGTCACTACCGATCGGTAGCCAAACGCGTGGTGGTGCCGGGTCCGGAGTGACTCATGTGGTGGGATGACCCTCGTCACACCACCACCACGAGGGGGAACACCACCCATGCTCCACACCGCATCCCGGCGCCTCGGCGCCGTTGCTGCTGCCAGCGCCCTGACCGCCGGTGCGCTCGTCGCCCTGGCCGCGCCGGCCGCCACTGCCGCCACCGCGGCGACCACCTACACCTGCACGTTCCCGGCGCTCGGCGCCCGGGACATCCCCGTCAGCATCACCGCCTCGCTGCCTGCGGCGGCCAACGCGGGCCTCGACGCCCCGGCCATCCCGGTGCTCCTGAGCGTCACCCTGCCGGGTGACGTGGTCGACGCCGCCAAGGGGCTCTTCCAGGCCACGTCGCTGGGTGGCTTCTCCAACGACATGGTCGCCACGCTCGACGAGATGTCCTCCTCGGACACCGCGGACCTCGCGCTCGAGAACGTCCGCTTCCCGCAGACGCCGGTCCCGCAGACGGCCAACACGCCGCTGACCCTCAACACGCCGAACCCCCTCGCCTCGCCCGGCGCGGTGCCGGCCGCCACGGTCCCGGTGAACCTGCCGGGTGCGGGCACCTACGACATCGTCGTGCCGTCCGCGTTCAAGTTCACGGCCACCAAGCAGGGCGACGTGACGATGCTCGCCGACGTGCCGTGCGCGCTGAAGGCCGGCTCTGCCGCGAGCCTCGGCTCGATCATCCTCGCCGCGAACGAGTCGACCACCGAGGCGACGCCCGCCAAGGAGGTCACGCCGCTCGGCAAGAAGACCAAGCTCAAGGTCGTCGTGGACGCCGCCAACGAGGTGCCGACCGGCACGGTCAAGGTGATGCTCGGCAAGAAGACCGTGGGCAAGGGCGTGCTCAACGCCAAGGGCAAGACGAAGATCACGCTCAAGAAGGCGCTGCCGGCCGGCAAGACCAAGGTAAAGGTGCTCTACCCGGGTGACGACTTCACCGAGAAGTCGAAGGACAAGAAGGTCGTGATCCGGGTCCGCTGACCCGGCGACCCACGGCCCTCACGCCCGGTCGGTGCCTCGGCACCGGCCGGGCGTTGCCGTTCCCGAGTGGGCAGCACCACACCGTCCGAGCCTGCTGCGAAAAGCATGGACGTCCTAGGATCTGACCCATGAGCGAGTTCCCCCTCTACGCCCTGTCCGAGGAGCACCAGGCCATCCGCGAGGCGGTCCGCGCCGTCGCCGACGCCAAGATCGCGCCGTACGCCGCCGCGGTCGACGAGGAGGCTCGCTACCCCCACGAGGCCGCCGCAGCGCTGCTCGCCTCGGACTTCCACGCCCCGCACGTGCCCGAGCAGTACGGCGGCGCCGGCGCCGACGCCCTCGCGACCGTGCTGGTCATCGAGGAGGTCGCCCGCGCGTGCGTCTCGTCCTCGCTGATCCCGGCGGTGAACAAGCTCGGCTCCCTCCCGGTGCAGATCTCCGGGTCCGAGGAGCTCAAGCAGAAGTACCTCGGTGCGCTGGCCCGCGGTGAGGGCGGCTTCTCCTACTGCCTCTCCGAGCCCGACGCCGGCTCGGACGCCGGTGGCATGAAGACCCGCGCGGTCCGCGACGGCGACGAGTGGGTGATCGACGGCGTGAAGCGCTGGATCACCAACGCGGGGGAGTCGGAGTTCTACACCGTCATGGCGGTCACCGACACCGAGAAGAAGACTCGCGGCGGCATCTCCGCCTTCGTCGTCGAGAAGTCCGACGCAGGCGTGTCCTTCGGCGCCCCGGAGAAGAAGCTCGGCATCAAGGGCTCGCCGACCCGCGAGGTCTACTTCGACAAGGTGCGGGTCCCCGCCGACCGGATGATCGGCGAGGAGGGCACCGGCTTCGCGACCGCCATGAAGACGCTCGACCACACCCGCGTCACCATCGCCGCCCAGGCTGTCGGTGTCGCCCAGGGCGCCCTCGACTACGCGCTGGGCTACGCCAAGGAGCGCCAGCAGTTCGGCAGGTCGATCGCGGACTTCCAGGGCCTGCAGTTCCTGCTCGCCGACATGGGCATGAAGGTCGAGGCGGCCCGCCAGATGACGTACGCCGCCGCGGGCCGCTCCGAGCGCGGCGACGACGACCTGACCTTCTTCGGCGCGGCGGCGAAGTGCTTCGCCTCCGACGTCGCGATGGAGGTCACCGTCAACGCCGTGCAGGTCCTCGGCGGCTACGGCTACACCCGCGACTACCCGGTCGAGCGGATGATGCGCGACGCCAAGATCACCCAGATCTACGAGGGCACCAACCAGGTCCAGCGGATCGTGATGGCACGGCAGCTCCTCGCCGGGGTGCAGTCGGAGCTCTGACCTGCGGGCTGGCCCGCGGGTCAGGAGCGGAAGACCGACACCGCGGACTGCAGCTCCTCCGACATCCGCTGGAGGTCGCTCGCCGCGGTCGTGACCTGCTGCAGCTCGGTCGTGGTCTGCTCGGTCACCGTGGCCACCTCCTGGATGGTGCTCGCGATGGCCCGGCCGCTCTCGGCGGTCGTGGCGACCGTGCGCGTCATCTCGTTGGTGGTCGCGGTCTGCTCCTCGACGGCGCCGGCGATGGCGGTCTGGTAGTCGCTGATCCGCGCGATCACCTCGGAGATGTCGGCGATCGCCGCCACCGCCTGCGAGGCGTCGGCCTGCATCGCCTCGACCTTGCCGGCGATGTCCTCGGTGGCCCGCGCCGTCTCCTGCGCGAGGTCCTTGACCTCCCCGGCGACGACGGCGAAGCCGCGCCCGGCGTCGCCGGCCCGTGCTGCCTCGATGGTCGCGTTGAGCGCCAACAGGTTCGTCTGCTCGGCGATGCTGGTGATCACCTTGACGACGCTGCCGATCTGCGCCGTGGAGTCGCCGAGCTGGCCGATCGTGCGGTTGGTCGCCTCGGCGGACGACACCGCGAGGGCGGCGACCTCCGCGGCCTGGTGGGCGTTCTGCGAGATCTCCCGGATCGAGGCGCCCATCTCCTCCGCGGCGGCGGAGACGGTGTCGATGCCGCTGCTCACGCCGCCGGCCGCCGCGGCGACCTGCCCGGCGCGCGCGGTGGTGTCCTGGGCGGCCTGCTCGATCTCGCGGCTGCCCGCCGTGAGCTGGCCGGCGGCGGAGTGCAGCTGCTCGGCAGTACCGACCACACCGTTGATCACGCCGGCGATCCGCGCGGTGACCGCGTTGACCGCTCCGTTGAGCTGGTCCAGCTCGGTCCGGCCGGTGCCCTCGTCGAGGCGGGCCGACAGGTCGCCGTCACGCAGCGACGCCACCGCGTCACGCAGCGGTCGGGTGATGCTGCGGGAGACGACGAGCGACAGGCCGGCGATCACCAGCAGGACGACGCCTGCCTGCGCGGCCAGCGTGAGGCCGGCGCGCAGGGCCGCGGAGCTGATGTCGTCGACGTAGACGCCCGATCCGACGATCCAGCCCCACGGCTCGTAGCCGACGACGTAGGAGACCTTCGGCTGCGGGTCCTCCTCGCCCGGCTTGGGCCACTGGTACTCGACGAACCCGCTGCCGGACTCCTCCACGGCCTCGACCATCTCGACGAACAACTTCTTGCCGTCGGGGTCCTCGTTGGCGCTGAGGTCGGTGGCGTCGAGCTCGGGCTTGATCGGGTGCATGACCATCGTCGGGCCCATGTCGTTGACCCAGAAGTACTCCTCGCCGGAGTAGCGCAGGCCGCGCAGCACCTCGATGGCCTGCTGCTGGGCCTGGCGCTCGGTGAGCTCGCCGCTGTCCACCCGGGCGCCGTAGCTCTCGATGACGCCGAGGGCGGTCTCGACGACCGCCCGGGTGCCGGCGTGGCGCTCGGTGGTGATCTCGGATCGCACCTTGAGCATCGCCATGCCGACCACGGCGATGATCCCGACGACGGTGATGAGCACCAGGGCGAGCAGGCGCGTGCTGATCCGGCTGTCGCGGAGGAAGGACATGTGAAGGGCTCCAGGGGGACCAGGGGGAGTGGCGAGGGTCAGGCGTCCCATCGGCCCGGAGGGCGGCCGCCTGAGGAGTCGGCTCGCGACTGGGTAGCATGTGGTCCACACGAAGGCGGTGGGGCTCGCCGACAACCGTGGCGACCGCCACCAACAGTCCCTACCTGACGAGGTAGGAGGACCATGCCCGAGCACGAGTCCGTCGACGACTCGACGATCGCCCGCCTCCCGGTCGACTCCGACGTCGGCCCCGAGGACGTGGCGGACACGTCCCACGCTGACGTGCTCGTGGTGATCGCCGCCGGCGGCGCGCTGGGCAGTCTCGCGCGGTGGGCCGTGGGGGAGGCGCTCCCGGCCGGCTCGCACGGATTCCCCTGGTCGACGTTCCTCGAGAACTGCACCGGTGCGTTCGCCCTGGGTGCGCTGATGGTGCTCGTCCTCGACGTGTGGCCCACGCGCCGCTACCTCCGCCCGTTCCTCGGCGTGGGTGTCCTCGGTGGCTACACCACCTTCTCGACGTACATGTTCGACGCGCGCGGCCTGCTCGCCGCGGGTCACGAGGTGACCGCCTTCGCCTACCTCGCCGGCACCCTGCTCGTCGGGCTGCTCGCCGTCTGGCTCGGCATCGTCGGCGCCCGCGCGGCGGTGGCGGGTGTGCGCCGGTGACGGTCCTGATGGTCATCGTCGGAGGGGCGATCGGCGCCCCGCTGCGCTACCTGACCGACCTCCTCGTCCAGTCCCGCCACGACAGCGTCTTCCCGTGGGGCACGTTCGCGGTCAACATCGTGGGATCGCTCGTGCTCGGCGTCACCGCAGGCGCCGCGGTGGCGCTGGCGACCCCCGCGTGGGTCCTGGCGCTGGTCGGCACGGGATTCTGCGGTGCGTTCACGACCTTCTCCACGTTCGGCTTCGAGACCATCCGGCTCATCGAGCAGGGGTCGTGGTCGACCGCGCTCGCCAACGCCGGCGCGAGCCTCGCGGTCGGGCTCGGCGTGTGCGCCGGGGCGTACGCCGCCGCGGTCGCGGTGCTCGGGTGACGACGGCTCGTAGGCTGACGCCCGTGACCGTACGACGCCGCCTGACCGCCGTGTCGGTCCTCGGGGTCCTCGCCGCGACCGGTTGCACGGCCGACGACGCCGGGCAGGTGGCCGCGGGCCACTCCCACGCCGGCGGCGGGATCGTGTCGATGGCCGTCGGTGACGGCACGCGCGTCTCCGAGGTGGGCTACACCCTGACCGACCTGCAGGTACGCGAGAAGCCGCGCGGGATCGGCGAGGTGCGCTTCCGCATCGACGACCACGACGGCGACCCGGTGACCGACTACGTCGAGGAGCAGACCAAGGAGCTCCACCTCTACGTCGTCAACGACGCGCTGACCGTCTTCCGGCACCTGCACCCGACCCGCGCCGGCGACGGCACGTGGTCCGCGCCGTTCGACGTACCGGATGCGGGGGCCTACCGCGTGGTGGCGGAGTTCGTCGCGAAGGACGAGGGTGGCAACGGCGACCACGTCGTGCTCGGCCGGCCGCTCGCCCTGCCGCCCGGCGACCCGGGGGACACGGTCGCGGAGGACCGGGTCGTCGGCGTGACCGTCTCCCAGGCGCCCAACGCCGGCCCGAACGGGCTGCTCCGGCTCATGGTGCGCGACGCGCAGCGCCGGCCGGTGAACCTCGGTACCTACCTCGGCACCTACGGCCACGTCACCGGCTTCGACACGGAGACGGGCGCGATGGTGCACCTGCACCCGCTCGACGCCCCGGAGATCACCGAGGACGGGTCCGAGCTGACCTTCCACGCCGACATCGCGCACGCCGGCGACTACCGGCTGTTCGTGCAGGTGCGCGTCGACGGCTTCCTGCACACCGTGCCGGTCGAGCTGACCGTCGGACCCGCTGCCGGATCAGCCTGAGACGCTCAGCCTGACGGTCGTCACCGGGCTCTCGAAGCGGCTCAGCCGGAGGCTCACCTGGACCTCCCACTCCCCGGCGCGGGGCACCACGACCTCGCCCTGGTAGGTGCCGGCCGCGATGGGTCGCACGGTGACCTCGCCGACGTCGAGACCGTCGGTGCGCAGGGACACGACCGGGTTGGTGGGCGGGTCGTAGGGGTCGCCGCCGGCGTCCTGCACCTGCACGAGCAGGGTGTTGCTGCCGACCCGCTGCGGGTCCATGACGGCGAGGACCTTGAGCTCGCCTGCGGTGGAGACGCCGGCGCCGGTCGTGCCGGACGCCGCGGTGACGGGTGCGGGGCGGGGCGAGGTGTTGACCAGCACGCCGGTCACGCCGAGCAGCACCACGAGCAGCACCGCCTCCACGCGCACCGTGCGGGTCACCAGGACGGCGGCACGCTCGCGGTCACTGAAGCCGCTGGCGGCCCTGACCGCCGGGAGGGTGCGCCAGCGGTTCCACCCTCCGATGGCCGCCACGAGGGCGGCGATGCCGATCTTGGCGAGCAGCAGCCAGCCGTACGCCGTCTCGACGAGCGGAGCCCACGACCCGACGATCCGCCAGGCCAGGAACGCGCCGGCTCCGGCCACCACCAGGAGCAGGCCGCCGGCGATGGTCGAGAATCGGGACAAGGCCTGCGCGGCGAGCAGCTCGCGCCCCGCGAGGGCCCGCAGGGTCAGGACGAGGCCGATCAGGCCGCCCAGCCACATCGCTCCTGCAGCCACGTGCAGGACGTCCCACATGATGAGGACCGGTGCGGGGGCGAAGGCCCGGGTGTGGCCCGTCAGGGACGGTCCGGCCAGCGCGAGGACCGAGCCGATGCCGATCAGCCGACCGGCCACCAGCCCGGGCGGAGCGTCGGTCATCGTGCGCACCACGAGGCCCAGCCCGACCACGACCAGCGCGGCGCCGACCAGCTCGTTGACCACCAGGCCGGCGTCGAATCCGCTCGCCAGGTCGCCGAGCTCGAGGCCCTGGCCGTAGACGGACGCCACCGGCACCTGCAGCACCGCGGCCGCCGCGGCCACCCCGGCGGCGTACGTCGTCAGCCTGCGCAGCCGGCCGCGGACCTCGCGCCCGTCCCAGGCGCGGGGCAGCACGAGGACCACGAACAGCCCCAGCCCCGCGGCGATCAGGAGCCCCACCAGGGAGAGCCCGGTCAGGCCGTCGCGGACCACGGTCACCGCGGCCGAGGAGCTCTCCGGCTCGGGAGGCGCGACGACGGACGCGCTGGCGGCGCCGACCGAGAAGGTCAGCGCGCCGGAGATCGGGTGGCCGTCGCCCGAGAGCACGTTCCAGGACACGACGTAGGAGCCGTCGGCGAGGTCGGCGGCGTCCGCCAGGTCGACCGTGACCTCCGTGCCGCTCGCACCGGCGGTCGAGGGCACCACGTCGCCGTGCGCGTCGTAGACCGCGATCTGCTGCGACGTCAGCCGGACCGGCTCGTTGAAGGTCAGGGTCACCGTCTCCGGGGCGGCGTCCACGACGGCGCCCTCGGCCGGGTCGGAGGAGATCAGCTCCGCATGGGCCGAGGCCGGCGCCCCGAGCCCCACCACGAGCGCGAGCGCGACCAGCGCGGCGGCGACCAGGCCCGAGGCCCGGTGCCGCCACGCCGGTCGCGTCGCGGAGGTCACGAGGTGGTGCGCGTCCGGGCGAGCGCGAGTCCGCCGGCGGCCAGGCCGAGCAGGCCGGCGACGAGGGCGGCCCAGCCGAGGGCGGCCGAGCCGTCGGAGTCCTCCGCGTCCACCGCCTCGGGCTCGTCGGCCTCGTCAGAGGCGTGCTGTCCCTCCCCGCTCGCGGGCAGGATCTCGAAGGACGGAGCCGGGTGCTCGAGCTCGTCGGCGTCCTGTCCCTCCGCGGCGACCTCCGTCCAGTCCGTACGGCCCTCCTCGCACGTCTGGATCGTCGGGAACGCGAGCACCTCGCCCGCCGCGTCGGGCACCTGGAAGGACAGCTCGAAGGTGTCGCGCTGGCCGTCGGGAAGCGGGGTGGTGGCGGTATAGGTGATCGAGGACGTGCGCTCGGTGACCTCGTTGCCGTGCGCGTCGGTGGTCGGCTCGTCGAGCTCGGTGATCGTGCTCCTCACGTCGTAGTAGGGGTTGCGCGTCGGCGTGACCGACAGGACCGACTCCGGGACCTGGATCTCGATCTTGGTGGTGGGGGACTCCTCGCAGCCATGCGGGACGCTGAAGGTCGCCACGGTGAAGGCGCCGGCCGAGGCGTCGGACACGGTGGCGCCGACGTGGGCCCCGGCGGGTGCGACGAGGGACAGGGCGATGGCCGCGGTGGCGGCCGGGAGCGCGCAGACGCGCGCGAAGGTGCGGGTGGACATGGGTCTCCTGAGTGAGGTGGTGCGGGTCTGGGGTCGCGTGGACACCTGAACCGCGTCGGGGCTCAGGTGTGCGGGACCGCCAGTGGTGGTCCGCGTCTCGGCGAGACCAGCAGGTGCACAAGGGAGACACAGGGCCGCACCTCGTCGTGCGGCGCGCGTAGGCGGGGTACGACGACGGGAGCGGGGTGGTCGACGAGGGAGACGACCAGGCCGGCGGCCCGCCCTCCGGCCCACCACAGCACCGCGGTGAGCACCGTGACGAAGAGGTGAGCGGCGACCATCCGCCACGTCCAGCCGGGGTCGGGGCTCGTCATCGCGTCGTGGCCCGCGTGGACGTGGTCGGTGACGAGCCCGAAGGACTCGTGCAGGCCGAGCTGGGCGGCCGCCACCGCCGGGAGCAGCAGCCGGACCGGCACGTCGCGGGTGAACAGCAGGACACCGCCGCCGAGCACGACCGCGGTGATGAGGACCAGCCCGGGCGCGGTGGGCACGGTGCCGCCGGCCCACGTGTGCGCCGACACCGCGCCGATGAGGACCACGACGGTTGCCGCGAGGGCGCGGGCGAGGGCATGCGGAGCACGCACGTGCTCGACCCTCGGCTCGGCCCCCATGCGGCACATGGTGTCAGAGTGCCGCCGGGGACCTACCAGCCGTGGTGCCCTCGCGGGCGGCGGTAGTCGCCGTGCCCGTACGCCGGTGCGCAGCCTCCGCGGCGCCCGCGGGCGAAGAACATCAGCGGGAAGACCAGCAGCCACAGTGGTGCGCCGGTGAGCACGCTGAGCGCGACGAGCAGCGCGAGCACGGGCAGCAACGGCAGCCGGAACCCCTGTCGGCGTCGCGCGGCGGCCGGCTTCGCGGGCGGGTACGCCACCTGTGGACGGGGCAGGTCGCTGAAGAGCAGCGCGAGGTCGGCCCGCGTGCGCGCCGTCCAGATCGCGTCGAGCCGCTCGTCGTACTCCTCGTGCTCGAGGCGGCCGTCGGCGTAGTGCATGGCCAGGTCGGCCATGGCGCGCTCGCGGTCGTCGTCGGAGATGCGCAGCCGCGGGTCGGGAGCGCTCATCGCTCCGCGTCCCGTGCGTCCCCGTCCCGGCCGTCGGCGAGGATGCCGTAGAGCCGGCGCCGGGTGTCGACCAGCACGTCGAGCGCGGCGCGCCGCTGCTGCTCCGACCCCTGGGTGGCCAACTGCCAGACCGCGCTGACGACCTGCCCGATCTCGCTCTTGATGTCGGCCTGGCCGGAGGGCTGGTCGGTGGGCTTCTGCTCGGTGGGCGTGAAGGGCGCCCACACCTCGGCCAGCTCGTCGGTGTGCTCCTCGGCCCAGGCGACGCCCTGGTCGGTGAGCCGGATGGTGCGGCGACCGCGCTCGTCGTCGGCCTCGACGAGGCCCTCGTCCTGCAGCTGCTGGATGGTCGGGTAGACGGAGCCGGGGGAGGGGCGCCACTCACCGTGGCTGAGCTCGGCGATCTCCTGGATCACCTGGTAGCCGTTGATCGGCTCCTCGGCCCGACGGGCGCGGTGCAGGACGTCGATGATCGCGGTGCGAACGTCGCCGCGGCGCACGCGCGGGCTGCGCTGCTGCGGCCGCTGGGGGGCGGTGGCGAACCCGAGGAGCTCGCCCAGCCACGGCGGCGGCCCGCCGGGGCGACGTCCGGCGCTGCCTGCGCTCCAGCCGCTCCAGCTGCCGCCGCCGGAGCGGTGGCCGGGGCGGTCGTCGGACCGGTCGTCGGATCGGTCGTTGCCGGGCCAGTCGGCGCCGGGCCAGTGGTGTCCCATGTCGTGCTCCCTCGAACTCGTGCGCTGGGTGACGTTCGTGATCTATCGCGGGACTATCGGAGACGTATCGCGATATATCGTGAGCGTACGCCGACGACAGTTACCGGACAAGGGGGACGTGCGGCCCGGCCCTGCTGAGGAACGAGCGGAGTTCAGCTGCGTTCGCGAGGTGTGCCCGCCCCGCGGCGCACCGGGGACGCCGTGGTCCCGGTCACGCCACGGCTAGCTGGGTCCGTAGGCCAGGGGCGCCGTGAAGTAGAGCTCGACGCCATCCTTGATGGCCTCGGCCATGGACTGGGCCTGGTCCTGGGTGATCCGGTGGGTGCCGGTGGGGTCGACGAGGCATGCCTGCCCGTGGGGGCTCTGCCAGAGGTGTCGCCCGGGGCCGACGACGCGGGTGGTGAGGCCGCCGTGTGTCTTGGTGCGGTGGTGGCGCCGGCGCAGGGGGCCGGAGTTGTGGGGACCTGTCTGGCCGGGTGGGCCGGTGTCGTCGTAGGGGACGGCGTGGTCGTAGTCGACCCCGTCGCGGGTCGCGGTGCGTGGGGTGAAGGGGAAGCAGTCGCCGCCGGTCTGAGTCCAGACGTGGTCCTTGACGACCTCGGGGTGCTCGTAGGCGTCGACGCGGCGGCGCATCCGGAGGTCGAGGACGGGGGTGACGGTGACGTCGGCGTGGCCGAGGACCTCGTGGACCTGTCGTACGTCGATGGGCCCGACGCCCTCGATGCGGGCGACGCCGGTGCCGGTGCGGAGCGCCTCGTCGGTGAGGTGGACGAACAACCGACCACGGCCACGCAGTCGGGCCAGCCGCCGCGCGGACATTGCGGTGAGCTTGTCGATGGTGTCGGCGAGGTGGTCGGGCGCCCAGGCCGGTCGCTCGTTGTCGGTGTGCTCGCCCTCCTCGGTGTCCTCGGTGTCCTCGGTGTGCTCGAGGAGGAGCTTGAGGAGGTCGGCGGGGCGAGCCAGCCAGCCCAGGGCGATCGACCGGAGCTCGTCGCGGTTGTGGTCGTGGCCCATGGTGGTCGTGAGGATGTCGGCGACGCGGTCGATCATGGCGTCGAGCCAGGCGGCATCGCCGGCCGTGACCCGGGCGATGAGGTGTCGGTAGCCGAACTCATCGGAGCGCGACAACGACACGTAGCGCTGGTGGCGGGACCGCTCCCGCTCGGCGCGGTGGGTCTCGGGGTCGGCCTCGATCACCTTGGCCCGCGCGACCTCGAGGACCGTGGACGGTGCGTGCCCGGCGATCGCCTTGGCGACCGCGCGGTCGACCTTCACCACCTGCTCGCTGAGCAGCGAGCGGGAGAGGACGGCGACCTTGCGTGCCACCCAGGGCTCGCAGTCGCCGGCCTCGACGACCGCCCACGTGAGGGGGAGCCGGTGGACCAGGTCGAGCCCGTCCGCGATGAGCGCGCGGGTGGTGGCGGGGTGGGTCTCGCGCGCCATGGCCAGCTCGGGGATCGCGTGCTCGCGGACCTCGGGCGTGCCGTCACCGCCGGGGGTGACCATCGGGTCGTGGTCGTCGCGCGGGTGCCCGCTGAGGACCGCCCACTGGATCGCGAGACGAAGCTCCTCGACCTCCGCCAGCCGGCGCGCACGGAGGGCGTCGGTCGCCATAGCCAGCACCTGCGTCGCCGACGCCTCATCAGCCGCGGGAGGCGACTGGGGGAGCGAGGGGGCGATCGACATGCCCGCGGGAGGCGACTGGGGGAGCGAGGGGGCGATCGACATGCTTGATTCTATCGAACATATGTTCGATACGGCAAGGGTTCATTTGGGTTATGAGGACGAGCAATCGCGGCGGAATGCAGCATCTGGTAGCCCATGCGTCTTTGCGACTTGATCGTTGCGGATCGCGACCGACGGGTCGACACTTGATTCATGGCGAGCAACGGCAAGGGCAAGGGGCATCTGAACGGCCGGGCTGGCAAGCGAGCGGTTCCCCGCGCTGCCGCGCCAGTACCGAAGCCGAAGAAGCCCAAGAAGTGACTTGTGAAGCGTTCGCCGCCGCGCAAGGGCGCTTCCGCCAGGCGGCCGATAGAACGTCATGCTTCGGCGGGCTCAGAGTCGACCCCCGAAGCAGCCGGCCCGCGAGCGGCTGACGATCCAGCGACTGCGACAGTATTCTCTCCCTTTGGAGGGCGAACAAAGCTCCGAGTCGCGGCGCGGGTGCACCTAATAGCCGGGGACGTCCGCGCCGGTTCCATGAGTTCGAACGAAATCCTTGACCGTTGGGCTCGCGTCGAGGCCATCCCACCAACCGCCGTATTGATGCGATTGCCCGACCGCTATGTGGACGACGGCTGCAAGGGCGTCAGCGATGGCCGAGTCGGGTGCCCCACCGAAAGCGTTCGAGCGAACCGCGGCATCAGAGGCAGCTGCGTCCAGCGCCGGCTGTGCCCGGTACTGGTGAAACGCCGCGCAACTTGGGTTGAAGGTCGCGCCGATCCCCGAGTCAATGGGTCGATTCGCGGCGGCGATGAGGCACCACCAGAGGTCGAATTCGCACATGGAGTTGAGCAGCCAGTCGCCGTCTGACATCTCTTCGATCGGGGAGATGTCTGTCTCGTCCGAGTAGTCCGGTCGAAGCGCAGGCTCCCGCGCAACGAACGAGTGCGCAAGAGAGATGAGCTGCCCACCGCGTTCGCGCCCATCGTCACTCTGTAAGAGACCTGCGCGTGCTGCACGGACAGATCCGTGCCGAATCCATGATCCGTATACGTAGTGGTCGCTGACCCTGATCGGATGAAGTACCAGCGCAGGAAGAAGCGTCCACTCCTTTCGACGAACGAGAAGTGCACCGATCGCGAAGATGCGTAGAACTACGTCCAGGGACCGTTCGGCAGTCTCGCGGCTGCCCCCCACGTCGTCATTTCGACCTGTTGATGTGTACGCCCGTTGCAGCGCGTCGACTGCCCGTTCGAAGACATCCTGGCGTCGATAGAGAGCTGCTTGCGATGCCACGATCGCGATTGCGTTCAGCGCGCGGGCCCACAACTCGCGCTGATCTGGTCCCTTGCTGGACTGCATCTCAGCGACGGTTGTGTTCAAGAACTGCTCGATCCGGATTGGGGTCGGTGCTTCTAATGCGCCGACAACGGCCCGCGAGAGCGTGATGGGTTCCATTCGCGAGTCGAGGGGGACTTGAGGCACGCGCAGGGCCGCCTCGGTCGATTGCAGACCATCAACGACTGTTCGCACGAGCGCGTCGACGTCCCGCCGTGCCTCGGCCTGCAGGCGCTCGCGGTAGCGAGTCAGCAGTGTGTGCCAATGCGCGTAGCGAAGCCGGATGTTGGACGTCCCCTCTCGAATCAGAACCTCGCCAACCGTGAACACTGTCTCGTTCTTGCCCTTACCAGTGACGTACTGGCCGTCTGCGCTCATTGGCACTGGAAGTCCGTCAGCGTTCGGATGTACATAGATGAGAACGATGTCTCGACCGCCGACAACGTGGGGCTGGGCAACAATGTGAATGGGCGCGTCGACGTAACGGGCGACCTTGGCGCGCAGGCTTGCTGAGTCGAAATCGCGAACAGCGACCACAGGCTGATCGTGCGCCGGTCGACCGTGATCGTCGACTCCCACCACGATGTATCCGCCGTCAGGACGGTTGCACATCGACACTACGTCCTTAACGAAGTCAAGGGTCGCCTTGGAAACCCGAGGCTTCAAGTCGAGTGTCGCCTTGAAATCCAGAGGCTCTTCCTCCGCTCCGCCCGCGAGAAGCTCAAGGAGTTTCTCTTCGTCGGTGCGGCCGTCGACCACAATCACGTCGACACCCTCTCAGACCGAGGTGCTGACGCGGACCAATTGCCTAGCGGTAGACCGCGGGAGCGTAAGCAGACTCCGATTCTTACCGCTCGCCGCGTCTATCAGTGCAGTAGCCCAATCTGGGCGCTTCGCAGCGCCACCCCCGCCGCCCAGTCGCACACCCGAGCCACCGCCAAGGGCCGCGCGCCAGCAGCGCCGCAGGGATCAGCTGCGCGCGCGACCAGTAGGGGTGCAGGCCGCCTTCGGCACGGTCGTGTCGCCGATGATCGCCTTGAACAGGGCCGGCGCCCGGTCGGGGTCGGCGATGATTCGGTTGGGGTCGCTGGGCGCCGACAGGTTCGGCATGGTGCAGGTCTGGCTGTCGCCGGTCATGGCGAGCGCGAACCGACCGAGGTCGAAGGGGTTCATCTCCTCGTCGACGCGGATCGCGCCGGCGGCGGCCATGTTGATGTTCCAGTAGCGCACCGGGTTGAGGAAGGTCCACGGCGTCTTGGCCTCGCTGCCGAGGGCGCTGATGACCTCGCGCTGGCGGGCGACACGGTCGAGGTCGCTGAGCGCGGTCACGTGTCGGGACCGCGAGTACGCCAGTGCGGTGAGGCCGTCGACCTCCTGGCAGCCCTTCTTGATGTCGAGGCGGGCCATCGGGTCCTTCATGTCCTGCTTGGGGCAGATCTCGACCCCGCCGAAGGCGTCCACGGTGTTGATGACGCTGCCGAAGCCGAGCTCGACGTAGTGGTCGATGTGGATGCCGGTCAGCTTCTCCACGCTCGCGACCAAGAGGGGAGCACCGTCGATCGCGAAGGCCGCGTTGATCATCTGGGTGCCGTGACCGGGCACCTCGGTGAGGGTGTCGCGGGGGATCGACATCATCGTGCGCCCGCCCGAGCCGGTGTGGAGCACGATGATCGTGTCGGTGTTGGTGCCGCCCCGCTCGCCGGTCTGGAGCACCTTGCGCTGCTCGTCGGAGAGGTCATCGGCCTTGTCGGAGCCGACGATGAGGTAGTTGGTCCCGGGCTGGTCCGCCGGCCGGTCACCACCGGGCTGGGCGTCGACCTTGTCGATCTTCGACCAGGAGTAGAGCGGCACGCCGACGAGGTAGACCAGGAACAGCAGGAGCACCAGCGGGATCAGGCCGAGGCGCAGGCGGGGGCGCCAGCGGCGCTTCTTCGGGCGCGGTGGCGGGGCGGTGCTCGTGGTGCGCGGGCCGCTCGGCGGCTGCCCGCCGGACCCGCGCGCCTCGCGCCGGGCGACCGGCATCACGCGCGTCTCGTCGGGGCGGGCGGCGCCCTGCGCCGGCACCTGCCGGGTGGCGTCGCTGGGAGGGGACTGCGACGAGCCCCCGTAGAGCCAGTCGTACTCGGGTGTTCCCTTCTCGGGCATCCCGGAGCCCTGCGGACGATCAGCCATGAGAGGGGACGCTACCGTGCCGGGCATGACCACGAGCGCAGCGCGACCCACGTCGTACAGCCGCGTGAGCCTCGGCATCATGGCGCACTCCAGTGAGGCCAACCTCCTCGGCAACGTGCACGGTGGCGAGATCATGAAGCTCGCCGACTCGACCGCCGGAGCGGTCGCGCACCGCCACAGCGGTGGCCCCGCGGTGACGGCCGCGATGGACGAGATGACCTTCCTCGCCCCGGTCCACGTGGGCGACATCATCAAGACCTACGCGCAGGTCAACTGGGCCGGCACCTCGTCGATGGAGATCGGCGTGCGGGTCGAGGCGCAGCCGTGGGGCAACGCCGGCGACGAGCCGGTCCACGTCGCGAGCGCCTACTTCGTCTTCGTGGCCATCGACGACGAGGGCAAGCCGCGCCCCGTACCGCCGCTGGAGACCGAGACCCCCGGTGACGTACGACGCCAGCGCGAGGCCGAGATCCGCCGCGCGCACCGGCTGGCGCGCAAGACGGAGATCGACCAGGGCCGGGAAGGATGACCGGCTGGCGTCACGCGCGCACCGCCCGCCTGTGGCTCGACGAGCCGCTCGACGCCGACGGCGCGGCGCTCTTCGCGATCCACGCCGACCCG
>CZKB01000010.1_pt1 | contig 51276 bp, 48 predicted proteins | sample 1657981 | NCBI WGS metagenome assembly CZKB01 (sample SAMEA3501707, study PRJEB10267) | metagenome | biome: nitrite oxidizing laboratory bioreactor; material: liquid mineral medium | place: Austria | collected 2011-12-21 | reverse complement strand
ACCGGCATCGGAGGACTCGTTCCCGCTGACCGCATTCACAACGTCACGGGGAATTACAGCTAGCTGGACTCGCGGATCGCGAGGGTGGGCGTGAGGAGGACGCCCCGCTCCCCGACCTGCTGGTGCGACAGCAGCGCCCGCAGGGCCTTGACGACCTCGACCGCCACGTCCTCGAGCGGCTGGCGCACGGACGTCAGGCCGACCGGGAACACCTGGGCCACCTGGGAGTCGTCGAACCCGACGACGGCGATGTCCTTGCCCGGCGCGAGCTGCCGGATCCACAGCGTGTGCAGCACGCCCATGGCCAGGGTGTCGGAGGCGCAGACGAAGGCCGTGGGCTCCGACTCGTCGAGGAGCACGGCGGCCGCCTCCGCGCCGCTGTGCACGACGTCCTCGACCCGGGAGGCGAGCCCGGTCGTGGGGAGACCGTTGGCGTGCATGGTCTGCAGCCAGCCGGAGCGCCGGTCCTCGCCGATCGGGGAGTCCTTGCGCCAGCCGATCCAGGCGATGCGCGTGTGGCCGCGGTCGATCAGGTGCTGCGTGGCCAGGCGGGTGCCGGCGGCGCCGTCGACGTCGACCCACACGTGGCGGGCCTCGTCGTCGTCCCACGGCCGGCCGAACGCGACGAACGGTGCCCGCTGCTGGCTCAGCCAGGCGGCCTGCGGGTTGCCGAGGTAGGTGTCGGTGACGACGAAGGCGTCCACGGCGGTGGAGCGGAGCAGGTTGTCGTAGCCGCCGACCGGGTCCTCGTCGTCACCGGGGAAGAGGAGGACGTGGTAGCCGACCTCCTCGCTGGCCTCGACCAGCGAGTGCACGAAGCGGTCCATCGCCGCGTTGGCCGTGCCCTCCTGGGCCGGCGCGAAGCGCAGCCCGATGAGGGAGGAGGTGCGGGTGCGCAGGTTGCGGGCGGCGCGGTTGGGCGAGTAGCCGAGCTCGGCGATGGTCTGCCGGACCCGCTCGAGGGTGTCGGGCCGGAGCAGGTCGGGGTTGTTGACGGCGTTGGAGACCGTCTGGCGCGAGACGCCCGCGCGCTCGGCGACGTCGGCCAGCGTCGGCGGTGTCACCGGCAGCTGGCTGCCGAGCCTCTCGCTGCGCCCCATGCCGCACCCCCTTGATCGATCCAAGGCCGCCAGCATAGGCCGACCCCTGCGGGCCGAACGGACGAAGGGCCCTCGCGAGTATGAGTCGCAAGGGCCCTCCAGGTGACCGGATCATGTGACGACCTCCGGTCGACGGCTCATCCCCGCTGGTCCCCGCGGCTGCGTCACCCAGCCACGTCGGTCGGTACGCCGAAGCGTCCCGCCCGGATGGACCCTCGTCTCCGAGCTGTCCCGCCTCCCCTTGCGGGGCGACGTGGGAGAAGTTCTACGGGGTCGTCCGGGTGCCGCGCAAGGGGTACGACGACGCGGCCGGGCCCTGGTCGGCTGTCCACCGGTCCGTCCACCGACGCGCGCGTGTCGTCCCCAGCCGGACGGCGTACCGTCCACAGGATCCGGCCATGATCCACAGCGCTGACCACGGCCTGTGGACAACTGGTCCATACCGGAGGTGGGCCGTTGGAGGCGCCCGGGTCGGCCGTGTGCACGCGCACCGCGCCGCTCTCCCGGTGACGCCTCCCGGGGGTTGTCGGTGCCCTCGCCTAGCGTGACGACCATGTCGACCAAGGCGAAGACCCGCTCCTCCTACCGTTGCTCGGAGTGCGGGTGGGAGACCGCCAAGTGGGTGGGTCGCTGCGGCGAGTGCCAGGCGTGGGGGTCCGTCGCCGAGGCGGGCGCCCCGACCCTGCGCGCCGCCGCCGGCCCGGTCTCCACGCCGGCGGTGCCGATCGGGCAGGTGTCGATCACGGAGTCGGTGGCACGGTCCAGCGGCGTGCCGGAGCTCGACCGGGTCCTCGGCGGTGGCCTGGTCCCCGGCGCGGCGATCCTCCTCGCGGGTGAGCCCGGGGTCGGCAAGAGCACGCTGCTGCTCGAGGTGGCCGCGCAGACCGCGCGCACCCGCCAGCGCACCCTCTACGTCACCGGCGAGGAGTCGGCGGCGCAGGTGCGGCTGCGCGCCGACCGCACCGGCGGGGTCCACGACGAGCTGTTCCTCGCCGCCGAGACCGACCTCGGTGCCGTGCTGACCCACATCGAGGAGGTGCGGCCCACCCTCCTGGTGGTCGACTCCGTGCAGACGATCGGCGCCTCGGGCATCGACGGCGTGCCGGGCGGGGTCACCCAGGTCAAGGAGGTCGCGGCCGCCCTGATCCGGGTCGCCAAGACCCGCAACATCACCACGGTGCTGGTCGGCCACGTGACCAAGGACGGCTCGATCGCCGGCCCGCGCGTGCTCGAGCACCTCGTCGACGTGGTCCTGCACTTCGAGGGCGACCGCAACTCGCGCTTCCGGATGCTCCGCGCGATGAAGAACCGCTACGGCCCGGTCGACGAGGTCGGCTGCTTCGACCTCTCCTCCGAGGGCATCCAGGCCGTCACCGACCCGACCGGGCTGTTCGTCGAGCACCACACGCAGGACGTCTCCGGCACCTGCGTCGCGGTCACCATGGAGGGTCGCCGTCCGCTCCTCGCCGAGGTGCAGGCGCTGCTCACGCCGTCGCCGCTCGAGCGCCCGCGTCGTACGGTCTCCGGTGTCGAGTCCTCGCGCGTCGACATGGTCCTCGCGGTGCTCCAGCGCCACGCCCGCCTGCGCATCGCAGGCAGCGACACCTTCGTCGCGACGGTCGGCGGGGCCAAGCTCCACGACCCGGCCGCCGACCTCGCCATCGCCGTCGCCGTCGCGAGCTCCCACCTCGGCGTGCCAGCGCCGCGGGGCGCCGTCGCGATCGGGGAGATCGGGCTCGCCGGAGAGCTGCGTCGGGTGCGTGACCTGCCCCAGCGGATCGCCGAGGCCGCCCGCCTCGGCTTCAAGGTCGCCGTGGTCCCGCGCGGCCGGACCCTCGCCAGCGAGCGCGGCATCCCGAGCCGCCGTACGGTCGACGGACTGCGGGTGATCGAGGTCGACGACGTGTTCGGCGCGCTGCTCACTCTCGAACTGACCCCGCCACTCTGACCGGGGCCCCTACACTTCACCCGGAGGGTGCACGGGGGTGCGCCGCTGTGAAGGTGGAGGACCCGTGGCAGAGCGCATCGACGACCAGCTGCGGCTGCGCGCGACCCTGGCGTCGATCGCACCCGGTACGCCGCTGCGCGACGGCCTCGAACGGATCCTCCGCGGCCGCACCGGCGCGCTGATCGTGCTGGGGCAGGACAAGACCGTCGAGTCGATCGCGACCGGCGGTTTCACCCTCGACGTGCCGTTCACCGCCACCGGCCTGCGCGAGCTGGCCAAGATGGACGGCGCGATCATCCTCGACAAGGACATCACCCGCGTGCACCGCGCAGCCGTGCACCTGATGCCCGACCACACGATCCCCTCCGAGGAGACCGGCACCCGCCACCGCACCGCGGAGCGCGTCGCCAAGCAGACCGGCCACCCGGTCATCTCGGTCTCGCAGTCGATGCAGATCATCGCGGCCTACGTCGGCGACATCCGCCACGTGCTCGAGGACTCCGGCAAGATCCTGTCGCGCGCCAACCAGGCGCTGGCCACGCTCGAGCGCTACAAGCTCCGCCTCGACGAGGTGTCGGCCACGCTGTCCGCGCTGGAGATCGAGGACCTGGTCACGGTCCGTGACGTCGCCGTCGTCGCCCAGCGCCTGGAGATGGTCATCCGGATCGCCCGCGAGATCGAGGACTACGTCCTCGAGCTCGGCACCGACGGCCGGCTGCTGTCCCTCCAGCTCGAGGAGCTCGTCACCGGCGTCGACGCCGAGCGCGAGCTGGTCGTGCGCGACTACCTCCCCGGCGGTCGACGCCGGCCCACCAATCCCCAGACCCAGCTCGCGGAGCTGGAGGCGCTCTCCCCCACCGAGCTCGTCGACCCCGCGTCCGTCGCACGCGCCATCGGCCTCGGCGGGGCCGAGCACCTCGACGCGGCCGTCGCCCCGCGCGGCTACCGCCTCCTGGCCAAGGTGCCCCGTCTCCCCACGTCGGTCGTCGACCGCCTCGTCGAGCACTTCGGCGGCCTCCAGCAGCTGCTCTCCGCTGGCATCGACGATCTGCAGGCCGTCGAGGGCGTCGGCGAGCTGCGCGCCCGCAGCGTGCGCGAGGGCCTCTCCCGCCTCGCCGAGTCCAGCATCACCGAGCGCTACATCTGAGACACGCAGCGCCGACCGAGGGACGAGGTCGGTGGGGGCCAGAACCGCCGCACGTGCGCGGGAGTGCTCAGCCCGAGACCAGCACGGCGACGGCGGAGACGAGGTTGAGCAGCACGAACCCGCCCGCCACGACGAGACCGACGACGAGCGGGTAGCGCCCACGCGGGTCGCCCAGGTCCATCGCCCGGCGCCCGAAGTGCCAGGCGAGGACCGCCGGCACCACGAAGACCAGGAGCGCAGGGACGCCGGCGACCACCATCACCCACCACGGCGCTTGGTCCGCCCCGCCCGGCGGATGGCCGAGGGCGGCGGCGAGTCCCTCGCCGACTGCGAAGGCGAGGCCGAACGCCGGCACGAACGCCAGCAGGGACCACCATGCGCGGCGCACGTCGGCGGCACCGGGAAGGACGCCCCGCTTCTCGAGGGTCCTCATGGCGCACCTCCTGTGACGCCTCCAGCATCCCGCGCACGCGCGGCACCCGGCAGGGCCGAAGGACCCGAACGCCGGGCTCAGCCCTGGGAGTTGCCCGTGCCGTCCTCGCCGGGCGTGTGCGTGGTGTCGCCGTCGGTGCCCTTCTTGCCCTTGCCGGCCTTGCCGCCCTGCTGGGGGTCGGCGGTCTCGGTGACGACGGCGGGCGTCGGAGCCACCAGCTCGAACTGGACGTCGGTGCCGTCGCCGCCCAGGGCGGCCGCCTCGACGTGGTAGAAGCCCAGGCGCGCCCAGTCCGTACGACCCGAGCAGGTCTCGTCGGAGCGCTTCGCGTCCTTCCAGGTCACCACGACCGGGGTGTCGACGGCCTGGCGGACCACGACGTCCTGCACCGGGATCGCCGTGGGGCACTGCTGCGAGCTCCAGATGAAGTCGCTGCCGCTGGTGATGGTGACGGTCATGGTCTCCGGCGACGCCTGCCAGGTGCACGCCTCGGCGGCGATGGTGCGGAGGTTGATCGTGATCGGCACGTCGGCGCCGCCCGCTGCGGAGGTGATGGCCGGCGTCGCGACGATGTCGGAGTCGGCGCAGGGGCCGGTGGGCTCGGCCAGGACGGGCTCGGGAGGAGCCGTCTCCTGGTTCTTGCGGCCCTTCTTGCCCTTCTTGCCCGTGGTGCCGGGGTCGACCGTCGGGCCGGCAGTCGGCGCCGGTGAGGTCTCGACCGTGGCGCCCGCCTGCTTGGCGGTGCCGTCGCTGGCGTCCTTGGCGTCGGACGAACCACCCAGCACGCGCGCCAGCACGAGGACCAGCAGCAGCGGGACACCGAGGACGATGATGCGCCGGGTCCAGTAGACCCGGGCCGGCAGCGGCCCCCGCGGTCGCACTGTCGTCGCCATGGGCTCAGGGTAGGGAGCGATCGCGCCGTCTCGGCGGAGGCGCACCGGCTCACCTACGATCACCCGCGATGGACGCCCCCTCCCCCGACGCGCTGCACGTCGCCGTGCTCGACTGGTACGACGACCACGCGCGCGAGCTGCCCTGGCGCGGCGTCGACGCCACGCCCTGGTCGGTGATGGTCAGCGAGTTCATGCTCCAGTAGACGCCCGTCGCGCGGGTGCTGCCGATGCACGCCGCCTGGCTCGACCGCTGGCCGACCCCGGCCGACCTCGCCGCCGACCCCACGGGCGAGGCGGTGCGCATGTGGGGGCGGCTCGGCTACCCACGGCGCGCCCTCCGGCTCCACGCCGCCGCGACAGCGATCGTCGAGCGCCACGAGGGCGAGGTCCCGTCGTCGTACGACGACCTCCTGGCGCTGCCCGGCGTCGGCGACTACACGGCGGCGGCCATCGCCAGCTTCGCCTTCGGCCGCAGGCACGTCGTGCTCGACACCAACGTGCGGCGTGTCCTGGCCCGGGCGGTGGCGGGCGAGGAGCTCCCGGCGGTGGCGGTGAACCGCGCCGAACGCGACCTGACCACCAGCCTCCTGCCCGACGACCCGGCCACGGCTGCGACGTGGGCGATGGCCACGATGGAGCTCGGGGCCCTGGTCTGCACGGCGCGCCAGCCGTCCTGCGACCGGTGCCCCATCGCCGAGATGTGCCAGTGGCGCAGCGCCGGCTTCCCGGCGTACGACGGCCCGCCCCGCCGCGGGCAGGCGTGGGCCGGCACCGACCGGCAGTGTCGCGGTCGCATCATGGCGCTCGCCCGGGACCACGACGTGGTGAGCGGGACGCAGGTCGAGGCGGCGTGGCCCGAGCGGGAGCAGCGCGAGCGCTGCCTCGCGGGGCTGGTGACCGACGGCCTCCTGACGCAGATCACCCCGGGGCGCTGGGCGCTCCCGGGGTGATCTGGTGAAGCAGGTCAGGCGTCGTTGGACCTGGGCACGTCCGTCGGACCCTCGGAGTCGTCCGGGCCCTCGAGGTTGCCCTCGTCGTCACGCTGCGGCTCGAGCGCCAGGTCGGCGGTCTCGAACGGCGGCAGGTCGGGGACCGCGGAGTTCTTCTGGCCCTTGAAGGTGAACTTCGCCGCCGGCCCCTCGCCCTCGATGTCGACCAGCACGATCTGGCCGGGGCCGACCTCACCGAAGAGCATCTTCTCGGCGAGGACGTCCTCGATCTCGCGCTGCACCGTGCGCCGCAGCGGACGCGCACCGAGCACCGGGTCGAACCCGCGCTCGGCCAGCAGCGCCTTGGCGGGCTGGGTGAGCTCGAGCGACATGTCGCGGTCCTTCATCCGCAGCTCGACGGCGGCGATCATGTTGTCGACCATCGCCACAATCTGCTCCTGCGACAGCGGCGGGAACACGACGATCTCGTCGACACGGTTGAGGAACTCGGGACGGAAGTGCTGCTTGAGCTCCTCCGACACCTTGCTCTTCATCCGCTCGTAGGACCCCGCCGCGTCGGCGCCGACGGCACCGAAGCCGAGGTTGACGCTCTTGGCGATGTCACGCGAGCCGAGGTTGGTGGTCATGATGATCACGGTGTTCTTGAAGTCGACCACCCGACCCTGCGAATCGGTCAGGCGACCCTCCTCGAGGATCTGCAGCAGGCTGTTGAAGATGTCGGGGTGGGCCTTCTCGACCTCGTCGAAGAGCACCACCGAGAACGGCTTGCGCCGCACCTTCTCGGTGAGCTGGCCACCCTCTTCGTAGCCGACATATCCGGGCGGCGAACCGAAGAGCCGCGACACCGTGTGCTTCTCGGAGAACTCGCTCATGTCGAGCTGGATCAGCGCGTCCTCGTCACCGAAGAGGAACTCGGCGAGCGTCTTGGACAGCCACGTCTTGCCGACACCGGACGGGCCGGCGAAGATGAACGAACCACCGGGGCGCTTCGGGTCCTTGAGGCCCGCACGCGTACGACGGATCGCCCGGCTGAGCGCCTTGACGGCCTCCTCCTGGCCGATGACCCGCCGGTGCAGCTCGTCCTCCATCTTGAGCAGACGGGTGGACTCCTCCTCGGACAGCTTCACGATCGGGATGCCGGTCGCGACGGCCAGCACCTCGGCGATGAGCTCCTCGTCGACCTCGGCGATCTCGTCGAGGTCGCCGGCGCGCCACTGCTTCTCGCGCTCGGCACGTCGCGCGCTGAGCTGCTTCTCCTCGTCGCGCAGGCGGGCCGCGGCCTCGAAGTCCTGCCCGTCGATCGCGGCCTCCTTGCGCTGCCGCACGTCGGCGATCTTGTCGTCGTACTCGCGCAGGTCCGGCGGCGCGGTCATCCGGCGGATGCGCAGTCGCGAACCGGCCTCGTCGATGAGGTCGATGGCCTTGTCCGGCAGGAACCGGTCGGAGATGTAGCGGTCGGCCAGCGTCGCCGCGGAGACCAGCGCCTCGTCGGTGATGGTGACGCGGTGGTGGGCCTCGTAGCGGTCACGCAGACCCTTGAGCATCTCGATGGTGTGCGCGATCGAGGGCTCCTGCACCTGGATCGGCTGGAAGCGGCGCTCGAGCGCGGCGTCCTTCTCGAGGTACTTGCGGTACTCGTCGAGCGTGGTGGCACCGATGGTCTGCAGCTCGCCGCGGGCCAGCATCGGCTTGAGGATGCTGGCGGCGTCGATCGCGCCCTCGGCCGCACCGGCGCCGACGAGGGTGTGGATCTCGTCGATGAACAGCACGATGTCGCCGCGGGTGCGGATCTCCTTGAGCACCTTCTTCAGGCGCTCCTCAAAGTCACCGCGGTAGCGCGAGCCGGCGACCAGGGCGCCGAGGTCGAGCGTGTAGATCTGCTTGTCCTTCAGCGTCTCGGGCACGTTGCCCTTGACGATGTCCTGCGCCAGGCCGGCCACGATCGTGGTCTTGCCGACGCCGGGCTCACCGATGAGGACGGGGTTGTTCTTCGTGCGGCGCGACAGGATCTGCATCACGCGCTCGATCTCCTGCTCGCGACCGATGACCGGGTCGAGCTTGCCCTCGCGGGCGGCCTGCGTGAGGTTCTGCCCGAACTGGTCGAGGACCAGCGAGCTCGACGGGGCCTCGCCGCCGGAGCCGGAGGTCTGGGCGCCGGCCGTGGCCGACTCCTTGCCCTGGAAGCCGCTGAGCAGCTGGATGACCTGCTGGCGGACCCGGTTGAGGTCGGCGCCGAGCTTCTGCAGGACCTGTGCCGCGACGCCCTCACCCTCCCGGATCAGGCCGAGCAGGATGTGCTCGGTGCCGATGTAGGAATGGCCGAGCTGGAGCGCCTCGCGCAGCGAGAGCTCGAGCACCTTCTTGGCGCGCGGCGTGAACGGGATGTGGCCGGACGGAGCCTGCTGGCCCTGGCCGATGATCTCCTCCACCTGGGCGCGCACGGCCTCCAGGGAGATGTCGAGGGACTCGAGCGCCTTGGCAGCGACGCCTTCACCCTCATGGATGAGGCCGAGCAGGATGTGCTCGGTCCCGATGTAGTTGTGGGAGAGCATGCGGGCCTCTTCCTGGGCCAGCACGACAACTCGCCGGGCTCGGTCGGTGAACCGCTCGAACATGTGCGCTCCTCTACGTCTGCGTGGTCCGCGGGGCCGACGCGGGCGCCGGGTTGCGAACACTGGGCTCAACGCCCGACATCAGCCTACGTGTTCCCGCCGCACACACGAGCCCGTCCGCTCACAGCGAACGACCGACCGCGGCGCGGACCGCTGACAGCCGAACGCGGTCAGCTCGGCCCGTACGGCGAGATCGGGGTGCCGGTGACCACGACCGGGTCGGATTCCGGACCGGCGGACCAGTACGCCACGACCGTGAAGTAGTGGACGAGGTCGTAGGAGCCGCTGCCGTAGGTGAAGCTCGTCCCGGTGCCCTCGTAGACCTTGTTCATCTCGCCCAGCGGGGCGTTGGGAGCCGAGGACAGGTAGACCCGATAGCCGGTGAGGTACTTCGCCCGACTCGCGTCCGCCGGTGCCGACCAGGAGATGTCGACGGCATCGACGCGACTCTGCGCCTGGACGTTGGTCGGGGAGGCGGGCGACCCGATCACGGTCGTGAGCGGGGCGGACCACTCCGACGCCGGGCGTGCGAGCGCCGGCGTCGCGGCGGTCGTCGCGCCGACGCGCACACGGATCGTGACCGGCGACCGGTAGGTGCCGAGGATCGCCGTCAGCTGAGCGGGCGAGAAGTCACGCCGGGCGGCGCCGTACCAGGCGAGCACGCGCGGGGCCTGGCCCGGAACGCTGAGCTCGACGTCATAGGACACCGGGGTGAACGCCTGTCCCGACACATCCGCGGCAACCGGCGTCCACTCGGCGACGAAGACCCCGGACTCAGCGCTCCACGCGCTCATCGCAGGCGACTGCGGTGCCGCCGGAGCCTGCACAGTCACCGTGCGGACGGCGGTCTTCACCGCGGCGTAGGTCGTGCCCTTGACCGTGACCTTGGCTGCGCGCGCCCTGAACTGGACGTCGCCGAGGGCCGTGGGCAGCTTGGTGCTCAGCGAGGCGATCCCCCGCCGGTTGGAGGTCGCCTTGGCCTGGCGCACCCACCGAGCACCCTTGCGTGCCTCCAGGACGACCACGCGCCGGATCTTGTCCTTGAGCCTGACCGTGAGCGAGACCGGCGTGCCCGCGGTTCCGGACGTGACCGAGGCAGTGAGGGTGGCAGCGGGACGCGGCTTGGCGACGGCGGATGACTGCGGTCCGAGCAGGACCAGCAGGACCGAGGCCGACGCGAGGGCGGTCGTGACGAACGCCGGGGAGCGAGAAGGCATGACGCAGATTCTGGGGGTTCAGGCGCCGGCACGTACTGGTTTCGGCCAACGCAGGCGGCTCCCCGCATCACGCGAGAAGAGGAACGGCCGCCCCACCCTGTGGGGCCGCGGCTGCTCATGGGCGTCCGGCGTCACGACGCCGTCTGCGGTGTCCCCCGTTGCGTGGTGGGTGTCCGGCGCCCGAGGCGCCGAACCGCACCGTGCGTCAGTGCGCTGCGTCGTAGGCCTGCTGCACGTCCGCGGAGATGCGACCGCGCTCGGAGACCTCCATGCCCTGTGCCTTCGCCCACTCGCGGACGTCCTTGGTGTTGGAGCTGTTGTTCGAGGACGAGCCCGCCGAGGACTTGCGTCCCCGCCGCGTCCCGCCGGTGACCTTGCGGGCGTGGCCGACGTAGCCGCTCATCGCCTCGCGCAGCGCCGCGGCGTTGGCGTCGTTGAGGTCGATCTCGTAGTTCGTCCCGTCGAGACCGAAGGAGACGGTCTCGGTGGCCTCGGTCCCGTCGAGGTCGTCCACGAGAACAATGTTGACCTTCTGTGCCATTTCGTCGCTCATTTCAATTCAGGGGGGTGATGAACACCGATGATCATGGTGCAAGAAGTCCCTCGAGACAATTCCCGCCCTGTTTGTGAAATGACGTCAAGAATTTCATGACAGCCGAATTGTGCGCACCACCTTCTTCGCATTTCCCGAGGAGTCGAGCATCGTCACGACGAGCTTTGCGACGGCCTTTGTCCGCGAATTCCCGGTCGCCCGCGCCACGGCACGGCGGGCCTTCTGCGGGATCGCCAGCCGCAGCACCTCGGTGCGTCCGGCGTACGACGTGGTCCGGGCGGTCCTGAGCACCACCGACGTGCGGACACCGGGCAGCCGGACGCGGCCGCGGGCGGTGGACTCGACCCACTCCCCCGCACCCGCCCGCACCCGGACCGACCAGGCGCCACGCCCGATGCGCTGCCCCTTCGGAGCGCGGACCCGCGGGCGAGCGATCGCCGTGTCGACCTGCGTCGCCCACAGCTCGCGACCGGCGGCGCCGTCGTCGAGCCCCATGAACAGCGTCCCGCCCACGTCCGTCAGGCCGGTCGGGACGGACCCGGCCCGTCCACGGCGGGTGTCGTCGACCGGGTGCGTGCCGCGCGTGGTGCCGTCGGACACCCACAGCTCGGGGCCACGCCCCTCGTCGGCGACGAACCAGAGCCGTCCGTCGCTCGCAGTGAGCTCGGCGGGGCGGGTCCGGAGCAGCCGCGTCGGCAGGTCGGTCAGCCTCCGCGTGCCCGCGACCGCGCCGTCGCTGCGCCACAGCTCGGGACCGTGGTCGGCGTCGACGTGGGTGAAGAAGAGCGTCCCGTCGACCATGGTGAGGTCCTGCGCGTGGTCCGACGGGTAGTCGCCTGCCTCGGCGGGCAGCTCGGCCAGCCGCTGCGATCCGGCAGGCGTGCCGTCCGAGAGCCACAGCTCGCTGCGCCGGCTCGCCGCGTTGTAGCTCGAGACGTAGATCCTGTCCCCGTCCGCCTGCAGCTCGTGGACGTAGGCGGACTCGTCACCGAGGACGAGCTCGGCGGTCGTCCCACCGGTGGCGATGCGGAAGACGTCGCGCCCCTCGGACCCTCCTCCCAGCACGAAGTAGACGTGATTGCCGGCCGGGGTCAGCAGTCCGGGGTAGGTGTCGAAGAAGGTGCGGAACTTCGTCAGGGGCGCGGTGCCGGCCGGAGTGCCGTCCGAGCGCCACACCTCCGAGACGATGTCGGTGCCGTCGCTGCCGGTGAACCAGAGGGACGACCCGACCGCGGTGAGGTTGTCCAGCGGCTTCGCGTCGGCACCCGGCGGACGGATCGTCAGCCGCATCGTCCCGGCCGCGGTCCCGTCGGAGCGCCACAGCTCCTGACCGCTGGCACCGTCGTCGCCCAGGAACCAGACGAGGTTGCCGGCCACGGTCAGCTGCGTGAGCGGGATGTCGGTCGTCCCGAGGTCCCTGACCAGCTGCGTCCCCGCCTCGGTGCCGTCGGAGCGCCACAGCTGGTCGCCGGCCGTGAAGAAGAGCGTCGAGCCGACCACGGCGAGCTCCGACGCCGTCGTGACGGCTGCGGCGGCCGACACGAGCGTCGTACCGGCGGCGGTGCCGTCCGAGCGCCAGACGCGCGGGCCATGCGCGCCGTCGTCGGCGACGAGGTAGACGCCGCCGGCGTGGGCCGTGATCCGGCTGGGGTCGCTGCCGGCCGGCCCCGGGCGGACGTCGGCGACCCGCGCCAGTGGTACGTCGTCGCGGTCCGCGGCGGGTGCCGCGGCGCCCACCGGAGCGGTCAGCGCCGCGGCGAGCCCCGCGGCGAGGGAGGCCGCCACGAGCGGCCTCGTCGTGTGCTGGATGACCATGAGTCCCCCTCGGACAGCGGGCCCCCGCGGCCCGGCTCGACCCTGAGACTCACACAGAGGGCGTTTGGTTGCGCTCGAACACGAGCCGCAGTCCCTGGAGGGTCAGCCAGGGCGAGTGCACGGTGAAGCAGCCGCAGTCGTCGACGAGCAGCGGCGCCAGGTGGCCGGTGGCGATGACGGTGACGTCCTCGGGCGGCACGCCGAGCTCGCCGATCATGCGCGCGACGAGGCCCTCGACCTGCGCCGCGACGCCGAAGACCATGCCGCTCTGCAGCGCCTCGACCGTGTTCTTGGCGATCACCGAGCGCGGCCGGGCGAGCTCGACCTTGCGCAGCTGGGCGCCCCGGCGACCGAGTGCCTCGAGCGAGATCTCGATGCCGGGCGAGATCGCGCCGCCGACGTACTGGCCCTTGGCGTTGACCACGTCGAACGTCGTCGCGGTGCCGAAGTCGACCACGATCGCGGGCCCGCCGTGCAGCGTCGCGGCCGCGAGCGAGTTCACGATCCGGTCGGAGCCGACCTCGCGCGGGTTGTCCATCAGCACCGGGATGCCGGTCCTCACGCCGGGTTCGACCACGATCGCGGTGACGTCGCCGAAGTGGCTCTCGAGCATCTCGCGCCACTCGTGCAGCACGGCCGGAACCGTGGCGCACACGGCGATGCCGTCGACGTCGGCGACCATCTCGCCGAGGAGCCCGCGGATGAGCACCGACCACTCATCGGCAGTGCGGCGCTCGTCGGTGTTGACCCGCCAGTGCGCGGTGACCTCGTCCCCGTCGAGCAGCCCGATGAACGTGTGGCTGTTGCCGATGTCGGCGGTGAGAAGAGTCATCGCGGGACCTCGACGAGATCCATGCCGAGGTCGAAGACCGTCACCGAGTGGGTCAGGGCCCCGACCGAGACGAAATCGACTCCCGTGGCCCCGATGCGGGCGGCGCGCTCGAGGGTGATGCCGCCGCTGGCCTCGAGCGGCACCCGCCCGGCCGTGCGTCGGACGGCCTCCGCCATCAGCGCGTCGTCCATGTTGTCGAGCAGGACGCGCTCCGGCGGCTCGGGCAGGGCGAGCAGCTCCTCGAGCTGGTCGAGCGTCGTCACCTCGACCTCGACGGGCAGACCGGCGTGCCGGCCGCGGATGGCTGCGAGCGCCGGCAGCACGCCGCCGGCAGCGATGACGTGGTTGTCCTTCACCATGGCCATGTCCTGGAGGCTGGTGCGGTGGTTGACGCCACCGCCGCAGCGGACGGCGTACTTCTGCAGCTCGCGCAGCCCGGGCAGCGTCTTGCGGGTGTCGAGCACGCGGGTGGGCGAGCCGGCGAGCGCGTCGACCCAGTGCGCCGTCGCCGTCGCGACACCCGAGAGGTGCGAGGCGAGGTTGAGGGCGGTGCGCTCGGCGACCAACATCCGCTGGGTCAGCCCGGTGATCCGCATGACGACGTCGCCCCGCCCGACGCGGGTGCCGTCGGGCACCCGGTCGGTGATCGTGGCATCCGCACCGAGCATGAAGAAGGTGACGGCCGCGACGCCGAGCCCGGCGACCACCCCCGGCTCACGGGCGGCGAAGACGGCCTCACCGCGGGCGTCCGGCGCGATCGTCGAGGCGCTGGTCGGGTCGCCCACCGCCGGGTCCGGCAGGTCCTCGCGCACCGCACGCGCGACCAGCTCCCACACGTGCTGGAGGTCGAGGCCGGCCGCGACCAGCTCGTCGCGGAGCTCGAGGGGTACGTCGTCGAGGCTCGTCATGCCGTGACCTTCGCGGTGGAGGGATCCGTGGACGGGGCGTAGGTCCACTCCACCCGGACCGCCCCGCCCTCGAGCCACGAGTCGATGTGACCGGCCCGGGTGTCGTCGCGGTCGGGGAAGTCCTCGCGCCAGTGGGACCCGCGGGTCTCGGTGCGCAGTGCCGCGGCCTCGGCCAGCGCGGTGCTGATCGCCAGCAGGTTGGTGGTCTCCCACGCCGCCGGCTCGACCTCGGGGTCGCCGGGGTCGAGGGTGCCGAGGAGGTCGAGCGCCTCCGCGAGGCCGGTGGCGTGCCGCAGCACGCCGACCCGTGAGGTCATCGCCTCCTGCATCGAGCGACGGAGCTCGCCGTCGACGAGGCCCTCGGGCCGCGCGTCGGCCGCGGGGTCCGCCCACGGGCGGAGCTCGCCGGGCAGCACCTCGGCGATCCGGCGGGAGAACACCAGGCCCTCTAGCAGCGAGTTGGAGGCGAGCCGGTTGGCGCCGTGCACGCCGGAGCAGGCGACCTCACCGGTGGCGTACAGGCCCGGCACGCTCGTACGTCCCCACAGATCGGTGGCCACGCCGCCCGAGGCGTAGTGCTGGGCCGGCGCGACGGGGATCAGCTCGGTGACCGGGTCGACGCCGTGCTCGCGGCAGACCCCGAGGATCGTCGGGAACCGCTTCTCCCAGAACACCTGACCGAGGTGGCGGGCGTCGAGCCACATGTGCGGCTCGTCGGACTCGATCATCCGCCGGGTGATCGCCTTCGCGACCACGTCGCGTGGCGCCAGGTCGGCGAGCGGGTGCTCGCCCTGCATGAACCGGCGACCCTCGAAGTCCACGAGGAACGCCCCCTCGCCGCGAACCGCCTCGGAGATCAGTGGTTGCTGCCCCTGCGAGTCGGGTCCGAGCCACATGACCGTCGGGTGGAACTGGACGAACTCCAGGTCCCGCAGGCGCGCACCCGCGCGGAGCGCCACCGCCATGCCGTCGCCGGTGGCGACGCTCGGGTTCGTCGACTGGCTGAACACCTGCCCGAGACCACCGGAGGCGAGCACCACCGCGCGGCAGTGGACTGCTCCCACGCCGTCGTGCTGGCCCTCGCCGAGCACGTGGAGCGTCAGCCCGGCGACGCCGCCGTCGGCGCCCAGCAGCAGGTCGACGGCGAGCGCGTGCTGGATCACCTCGATCTCCGGTGCCCGCTCGACGGCGGCGATCAGGGCCCGCTGGATCTCGGCGCCGGTGGCGTCGCCACCGGCGTGCGCGATGCGGTCGCGGTGGTGACCGCCCTCGCGGGTCAGCGACAGCTCGCCGTCCGGGTGGTGGTCGAACTGGGTGCCCAGCGCGATCAGCTCACGGACCGCGTCGGGTCCCTCGGTCACCAGCGCGCGGACCGCCTCGACGTCGCAGGCACCGGCGCCCGCGACGAGTGTGTCGTGCTCGTGCTGCTCGGGGGTGTCACCCGGCCCGAGGGCCGCGGCGATCCCGCCCTGCGCCCACTGGGTCGAGCCGGCGGCCAGCACGTCCTTGGTGACGACGGTCAAGTGGAGCGTCGGGTCGGCCGCGTGGATCCGCAGCGCCGCGGTGAGCCCGGCGATGCCGGAGCCCACCACGACGACGTCGGCGCGGGTGGTCCACCCGGGTGCCGGTGCACGGAGGCGTCCCGGGACCGGCCGGTGAGCAGTCATCCGCGCAGGTTAGCGATCGATGAGGTCGCCGCGGGTCAGCGCCTTGTCGCCGAACGTCTCGGCGGGGTCGTAACCGGTGGCCATGATCTTGTTGTCGGCGTCGACGAACACCACGTGCGGCTGGTGCTCCTTGGCCTCCGCGGTGTCCATCTGGCCGTAGCCGATGAGGATCACGGTGTCCCCGGGGTGGACCAGGCGGGCGGCCGCGCCGTTGATGCCGATCACGCCCGAGCCCCGCTCGCCGGCGATCGTGTAGGTCTCCAGGCGGGCGCCGTTGGTCACGTCGACGATGTGCACCAGCTCGCCGGCCAGCAGGTCGGCGGCGTCGAGCAGGTCCTCGTCGACGGTCACCGACCCGACGTAGTGCAGGTCGGCCTGGGTCACGGTCGCCCGGTGGATCTTGGACTTCATCATGGTGCGCAACATCAGCTGTTCCCTTCCGAGGTGGTCGAGGCCGCAGGTGCGGTCCCCGCCGTCAGCAAGTCGTGGGTGGTCCGGTCGAAGACGATCGGCATGTTGTCGATGAGCCGCGTGCTGCCGACGCGCGCGGCCACGAGGATCCGCCCCTCGCCCACCTCGGGGGCCTCGCCGAGGTCGGTCGAGGTGAGGGCGAGGTAGTCGAGCTCGACGCCCGGCTCGTCCTTGAGCACCGACATCGCGGCCCAACGCGCGGCAGGGACGCCGTACGCCGCTCGCTCCTGAGCGGCCCGCAGGGCGCGGCTCAGCGCCACGGCCGCCCGGCGCTGCGCGGGGTCGAGGTAGCGGTTGCGGCTGGACAGGGCGAGGCCGTCGGCCTCGCGCACGGTCTCCGCGCCGACCACGTCGATGCCCAGGCAGAGGTCGCGCACCATCCGGCGGATCAGGGTGAGCTGCTGGTAGTCCTTCTGCCCGAAGACGGCGACGTCCGGGCGCACCAGGCCGAAGAGCTTGGCGACGACGGTGAGGACGCCGTCGAAGTGCCCGGGCCGCGACTCCCCGTCGAGGATGGTGGCGAGCGCGCCCGGCGCGACCGTCACGCCGTCGTGGACCGAGTCGTGGCTGAAGCCGCCGGGGTACATCTCCTCCACGCTCGGCGCGAAGACCACGTCGACGCTCTCGGCGGCACAGACCTCGAGGTCGGCGTCGAGCGTGCGGGGGTAGCGGTCCAAGTCCTCGCCTGCCCCGAACTGCATCGGGTTCACGAAGATGCTGACCACGACCGGGCCGTCGGTGGCACTGCGGGCCACGCGCATCAGGCTGGCGTGGCCGTCGTGCAGCGCGCCCATGGTGGGCACGAAGGCGACCTTCTCGCCGGTGCGACGGGCGTCGGCGAGCAGGGCCGAGAGCTCCTCGCGCGTGCTCGCGAGGACGGGGCTCGAGGTCATCGGGGCTGCCGGTGGAGGGGGACGGACGCCTCCGCGGCGTCGAGGACCTGCAGCATCTTGGTGGCCCGGATGGGCAGCACCCGGCCGTCGGTGACCGCGCGGTCGAGCGTCGCGCGCGCCATGGCGACGTACGACGCGAGCGTCTGCGGTGCGTTGGCGGCGAGGTCGGCCACGTGGGCCCGCACGGTCTCGACGTCACCGCGGACGATCGGCCCGGTGAGGGCGGCGTCGCCGTGCTCGAGGGCATTATCGAGGGCGGCGGTCAGCAGAGGCCGCAGCGTCGCGGCGGGGTCGTCGGCGCCCGCTGCGGAGAGGATCTCCATCGCCTCGGTGACGAGGGTGACGAGGTGGTTGGCACCGTGCGCGAGCCCGGCGTGGTACATCGTGCGCCGGTCCTCGGGGACCCACATCGGGCGACCGCCGAGGTCGGCGACGAGGGCCTCGACGAGCGCGCGGTCGTCACCCTCCGCCGTGACGCCGAAGACGCAGCCGGCCAGGCGCGGCAGGTCGACCTCGGTGCCCGTGAAGGTCATCGCGGGGTGCATCGCGATCGTGCGGGCACCGACGGCGCGGGCCGGCTCGAGGACGGCCAGCCCGTGGCGGCCGCTGGTGTGCACGACGACCTGGCCGGCGTGGATGGCGCCGCTGTTGCTCAGCACCGTGACGACGTTGGACAGCATGTCGTCGGGGACGGTGAGGAGCAGCAGCTCGCTGGCACGCGCCACGTCGGTCGGCTTGGCGACCCGGACCCCCGGCAGCAGTGCCTCGATGCGACCGCGGGAGGCATCGGACTCACCTGCGGTAGCGACGATGTCGTGGCCTGCGCGGCGGAGAGCGGCGGCGAGGACGGCGCCGACGCGGCCGGCTCCGATCACGCCCACGCGGAAGGTGGGGTCGTACGTCATGTGGTTGACCTCTTCGTTTCAGTCCCTCGCGGGTACCGATCTACTGCGATCAACATCGAGCCTACGCCTGCGGATTCCGCAGGGGGAACGCCCGGCGCGCGTGACGAATGCCACCGAAATCGCTACCCATCGGTAACCGACGTCAGCGGCGCAGCACCCGCCGAGCGAGGGTGTTGCCGGCGATCTGCCCGACCTGCACGATCGCGACGATGATGATCACTGCGGTCCAGGTGACCACGGTGTCGAACTGCCGGAAGCCGTACTGGAGGGCGAAGTTGCCGAGCCCGCCACCGCCGATGACGCCCGCGATGGCGGTCATGTCCACGATCGCGACGAAGACGAACGTGTAGCCCAGCACCAGCGGCCCGAGGGCCTCGGGGATCACGACGGTGCGCACGATGCGCGCCCGGCTGGCGCCGACGGAGCGGGCGGCCTCGATCACGCCGGGGTCGATGGTGACCAGGTTCTGCTCGACGATGCGGCTGATGCCGAACATCGCCGCGATCGTCAGCGCGAAGACGATGGCCGGGTTGCCGATGCCGGTGCCCACGACCACGCGGGCGACGGGCTGCACCGCCGCGATGAAGATGACGAACGGGATCGGCCGGAAGAAGTTGACCAGCACGTTGAGCACCGCGTGGGCGGGACGGCTGGCGTAGAGGCCCCCGCGGCGGGTGACGTAGAGCGCCAGGCCGAGCAGCAGCCCCAGCACGCCGCCGACGGTCAGCGTGATGGCGACCATGTAGAGCGTCTCGTAGCTGGCCTGCCACACGAGCGGCCACAGCGCGTCGATGTTGGTCTCGGTCATCGGGAGAGCTCCGTGGTCGGGACGAGGTCGCGTACGGCGACCACGGCGGCCTCGACCGCCGCGGCCTCGCCGTCGAGCGCCAGCGTCAGGTTGCCGAAGGTCTCGCCCTGGACCTCCTCGATGCCGCCGTAGACCAGCTCGAACGTCACGCCGTGCCGCAGGAGCTCGGCGAAGACGTCGCTCTGGCGCACCTCGTCGCCGCGGAAGGCCAGCGTGACGAAGGTGCCGGAGTGGCGGGCGTGGAGCGCGGCCAGGGCCTCCGGGCCGGGCTCGTCGTCGACGATCGTCGCGACGAAGCGGCGGGTGACCGGCTGCTGGGGGTCGGACAGGACCTGGAGGACCGGCCCCTCCTCCACGATGCGTCCCGCCTCCATCACCACGACGCGGTGGGCCAGGCTGCGCACGACGTCCATCTCGTGGGTGATCACGACGATGGTGATGCCTAGCTCGCGGTTGACCCGGCGCAGCAGCGCCAGCACCTCCTGCGTGGTCTCGGGGTCCAGCGCGCTGGTGGACTCGTCGGCGAGGAGCAGGCTGGGGTTGGTCGCGAGCGCGCGGGCGACGCCGACGCGCTGCTTCTGGCCGCCGGACAGCTCCTCGACGTGGCTGTGTGCCTTGTCGGCCAGCCCGACGAAGTGGAGCAGGTCGGAGATGCGCTTGTTCTGCTCCTGCCTCGGCATCCCGGCCACCTCGAGGGGGTAGGCGATGTTGCCCCACACGGTGCGCGACCGGAACAGGTTGAACTGCTGGAAGATCATCCCGATCCCCAGCCGGACCTCGCGGAGCTCGCGCTCCTTGAGGGTGGTGATCTCGCGACCCGCGACCCGGACGCTGCCCGAGGTCGTGGTCTCCAGCGCGTTGATCAGCCGGACCAGCGTCGACTTGCCCGCGCCGGAGTAGCCCACGATGCCGACGATCTCGCCTGCCTCGACCGTCAGGTCGACGCCGCGGATCGCCTCCACCGCCGCCCCACCACGGGCAGCCGGGAACGTCTTGTGCACGTCGGTCATCTCGACGAGTGGCATCGCGGGCTCCTCCTCCTGGTGGCTCGCTCGACTGCGGACTACTGGCGCGCCGCGGTGTCGGCCTCGACCTTGTCGAGGGCCGCCTGCAGGTCCTCCTGCGGGATCTTCACGAGCTGCGCGGTGCCGCCGGAGACGTCCTGCACCCCGTCGAGGACCGCCTGGGTGTCCTGGTAGACCTTCACGAGCTTGAGCAGCGTCGGGTCGTCACGGTCCTCGGCGCGGACCGCGAACACGTTGACGTACGGCAGCGCGTTGGGGTCCTCGGGGTCGTCGGTCGCGAGGGCGTCCTCGAACTCGAGCCCGGCCTTCTCCACGAAGTCGTTGTTGACGATCGCCGCGGCCACGTCGGGCAGGGAGGTCGGGGTGAGGTCGGCCTTGATCGCCTTCACCTGCACCCGGGAGGCGCTCTCGTCGATGTCGGCAAGCGTGGAGTAGATGCTGCCGCCGTCCTTCAGCGTGATCAGGCCGGCGGACTGGAGGATGAGCAGGCCGCGGGCCTGGTTGCTGTCGTCGTCGGGGACGACCACGGTGTCGCCGTCCTGGATCTCCTCGACCGAGTCGACCTCGGACGAGTAGAGCCCGAGCGGGTAGATGGCGGTCGAGCCGAGCGGCACGACGTCGTCGTCGTTCGCGACGTTGTACTCCGCGAGGTAGACGAGGTGCTGGAACTGGTTGATGTCCAGCTCGCCCTCGCTGAGCGCGGGGTTGGGCTGGGTGTAGTCCGCGAAGTCCTTGACCTCGAGGTCGATGCCCTCGTCGGCGGCCGCGTCGACCAGGACCTGCCAGTAGGGGTCGCTCGCGCCGACGGTGCCGAGCACGACCTTCACGTTCTCCTCCCCACCTGCGGCCCCGGCCTCGTCACCGCCGCGCAGCCAGAACAAGCCCGCGACCAGGGCGAGGACGACGAGGGCGGCGACACCGATGAGCAGCGGCGCGCGCCGCTGCTTCGGCGGGGTGATCTGGGGATGGGTTTCAGACATGACGGGGCAACCCCCGGACACCATCGGGCTATGCCCCTGACGGGTGTGAACCGCCTCACGAGAGGCGCCGACGTCAGGCGCGCAGGTGCAGCTTGGCGTGGTCGGGGTCGTCGACGACGAACGGCCGCGGCGCGCGCGGCAGCCAGGTGTGGGTGACGTGGTCGACCACGTGGACGCCCTCTGGTGACTCGATCTCGACGACGCCCTCGGGCACCTCGCCGTCGTGCAGCGCGTTCCAGACGAGCCACTCGCGCCGCTTGCGCCGGTTGCGGATCGAGGTCGCGAAGGACTCCGGGTTGGTCCAGTGGGCGAACTCGTCGCCGTCGAGCCACTTGAGCTCGACGCACAGGCCCTGGGGCAGCGCGAACATCTCGATCCGCTCGGGAGTCGTGCGGATCTCCCACTCCGGGGCCTTGGTGTAGACGTAGTCGGGGCTCATCGGGAAGCCCCACTCCTCGATGTTGCGCAGCCCGAGGTCGAGGTAGGCCTTGCGGTCCGACTCGATGTAGAGCCCGTGGCGGGGGAACCGGATCACGGCCTCGGCCATCCCGACCTGCCACGACAGGTCGGCCATCGACACCTCGCCCTCGGTGGTGAGGACCATGTCGCCGTCCCACTTCCACGAGTAGCGGGTGCGGACGTGGGAAAAGCACCAGTTGTAGAAGTAGGCCAGGGAGTGCACCGAGCGCTCGTTGACGGCCAGGTGCTCGGCACCGGCGCGAGCCACCTCGAAGGGATACTCCTTCAGCGTGAACCGGTCGGACAGGCCGTGCTCGGCGGCGACGCGCAGCGCCTCCTCGCCCGTGCCGTCGTCCGAGCCGTTGTCGACCAGCAGCACGTGGTCGCACGCCCGCAGCAGCGGCGGCAGCACGAAGCGCAGGCCGGGCGCCTCGTTCTTCACGCGCAGCACGGCGGTGGCACCGCGGCGCAGCCCGCCGGGTCGGTTCCACGGCCAGACGATGTCGAAGTCCTCGTGGCCCTCGAGGTTGGTCAGCCCGTGACCCGCGCCGATCGGGACGGTCACTGCTCGTCCCCTGCCCCCGGTCCACGACCGCGGCCGAGTGCCTTGCGCACCCCGCGGCGCACGGACGGCGGGATCGCGGCGCGTACGTCGTGCGGCACCCGGTCGGCCAGCGAGCGCTGCTCGGTGGCCGCCTCGGCGCGGGCGCGGCGGCGGGCCTGGAGGCGCGCGTGCTCGGCGGTCGAGCGACTGATCGCCTCGGCCTCCTCGTAGAGGTCGACGTACTCCTGGCGGAGCTGGTCGAACGTCGCGTGGGCGTGCGCGGTGTCGCCACCCTCGTCGGCGAGCTTGTTGAGCTCCTCCCACGTCTGACCGGTGAGGTCGTGCAGGCGCCGGGGCAGTCCGAGGTCGTCGAGGGTGGCGGTGACGCGGCGCAGGTTGGGGTCGATGAAGCGGTGGACCTCGCGGATCTGGTCGCTGCGCGTGTGGATGATCGTCTGGAGGTCGAGCGCGTGGCCGAGCGCGGTCGTGGTCTTCACCCAGTCGGTCAGCAGGTCCTCGTAGCGGACGAACACGCGGCCGCCGTCGCCCTCCGCGGGGCGGGTGGCGCGCTCGGTGTGGAGCAGCATGTTGACCCAGCTGGCGGCCAGGTGCGAGGAGCCGAGCTTGTTGGCGTAGTACTTCTGCTTGGAGCCGACGACCTCGGCCGGCGGGCGCAGCATCGTCGCGAAGACGGGCGTCGCGCCGGTGCGGATCGCGGCGACCCGCCACAGGCCGAGGAACCAGCTCAGCCGCGGGTCCTTGATGACCAGCTCGGGGTGCTCGGCGAAGTGCGGCTCGAGCCACTCGCTGACCCGGATCCGGGCGGGCTCGCGGCTGCAGATGCGACCCGTGTCGAACCACGCGTTGGGCCGCGAGTCGCTGACCTGCACGAGGGCCTCGGCCAGCCACTCGTCGTGGACGTCGACGACCCACTGCGGCTCGCTGAAGCCGCGCGGGTTGGAGTCGTCCGGCGGCACCTCCGGCAGCGGGACGTGCATGCCCAGCTTGGACACGATGCCGGCGAGGGTGCTGGTGCCGCTGCGCCCGGCGCCGGCGACGAAGAGGACCTTCCGCGGGACGCCGTCGGGGTTCATCTCGTCGATCGCTCTGGGCTGCTCGGTCACGGCGGGCAGCCTACCGGCGCTGGCGCGCGTGCCCGAATGTCCTAGGGTCCGGCGATATGAGGCTCTTCTCGCGGGCTCCCCTCCTCGGCGTGGTGATCCCGGCGTGGGGCGTGGAGGACTACCTCGACGACTGCGTCCGCTCGCTGCTCGCCCAGACGCACACCCGCTGGGAGGCGGTCATCGTCGACGACGGCTCGACCGATCGCACCGGCGCGATCGCGGACGAGTGGGCGCGCCGCGACACCCGGATCAGCGTCGTGCACGCCGTGAACGGCGGTCTGGGCGCCGCCCGCAACCTCGGCGTACGACACGTGCGCGGGGACTTCCTCGCCTTCCTCGACTCCGACGACGTCCTCCCCCCGACGGCGTACGCCGACCTGCTCGGGGCGCTGCGCGAGTCGGGCTCGGACTTCGCGACGGGCTCGATCGTGCGCTGGGAGGCAGGCTCGCTCGTCGAGCCGCCGTGGATGCGCCGGCTGCACCGGCCCCTGCGCGGCGCCCGGGTGGAGGACCGGCCCGAGGTCCTCGGCGACGTCTTCGCGTGGAACAAGGTGTGGCGGCGCTCCTTCTGGGACGCCGCGGGCCTGGCCTGGCCGGAGGGCCTCCGCTACGAGGACCAGCCCACGACGACTCGCGCGTTCCTCGACGGCAGCTTCGACGTCCTCGACCAGGTGGTCTACCACTGGCGGATCCGGGCGGGCTCGATCACCCAGACCCGGGCGGCGTCGGTGCAGGACCTCGCCGACCGGTGGGAGACCAAGCGGATGGCGCTGGCATCGGTGCGCGCACACGGTGACGCCGAGGTCGAGCGGGTCTTCGTCGACCGCGTGCTCGCCGGCGACCTGTGGCGCTACTTCCTGCTCGTCCCGGGGTGCACGCCGGAGTGGTGGCGACTGCTCCGCTCGGGCGTCCTCGAGCTGTGGGGCACGCGTCTCGTGGACAGCGGGCTGCCGCCGGTGCACCGGCTCGCCGGCTGGCTGGTGGCGGAGGACCGGCGGCTCCGGCGGGCCGACGTCGCCGCGCTGATGGAGTGGTGCGCCGGCCTCGACGGCCCGGCGCCCCGTGCCCAGGACATGGCGACCGGCGCCTGGCGGCTGTCGGTGCCGCTGTCGGTGCTCGACGAGTCCACGGTGCCGCCCGAGGCGCTCGCGCTGCGCGACCACGAGGTCTGAGATTCAGCGAGCCCCGGTCCGCCGAGGGCAGACCGGGGCTCGTCGATGGTGCGTGGCTCAGCCCAGCAGGCCCTCGGACTCGAGGAACTCCTTGGCGACGTCCTCGGGCTTGGCCCGGTCGACGGCCATCTTGCCGTTCATCTCGGTGAGGTTCTCCGTGGTGAGGGCGGCCATGAGCGGGTTGAGGATGTCGGCGACGTCCTCGTGCTCGGCGAGGAAGTCGGCCGAGACCGCGGGGACGAGGTTCTGGGCCGGCTGGATGGCCTTGTCGTCCTCGAGGACGACGAGGCCCTGCGACTCCAGGGTGCCGTCGGTGGTCGAGGTCTCACCCAGCTGCGACTCGCCGCTGATCACGGACTGGTAGGTCTGGTCGGAGGCGTAGCCCAGCTCGAGGACCTTGGTGACGTCGATGCCGTAGTCGTCGGAGAGACCACCCTCGCAGTCGAGTCGCCCCTCGCAGTCGGGCGCCGCGGCGAGCACGACGCTCTTGCCCTCGAGGTCGGACAGCTTGGTGACGCCCTCGGACTCGGAGTACTCCTGGGTGACGAAGAAGGCATTGGTGTCGGTGGCCGGCGAGATGTCGAGCAGCTCGATCCCGGCGTCCTCGAGCAGGCTGGCCCCGTCGTCGGCGAGCTGCTGGCCGTCGCCGGCCTCGAAGGGCTCGGCCTCGTCGCCGTTGGCCTGGGTGTTGAGGAAGTTGACGATGCCGCCGACGTACTCGGGGACGATGTCGACGTCGCCGGGGAAGGTGGGCATGTAGGCGTCGCGCGAGTCGACCAGCTTGGTGTCCACCGTGTAGCCGGCGTCCTCCAGGAGCTGCTCGTACATCGAGGCGACGAGGGTGGCCTCCGGGAAGTTCTGCCCGGCGATGGTCACCGAGCCCTTGTCACCGCCACCGGAGGCGCTGGAGTCGTCGGAGGCGTTGTCGCTGGACAGGTCGTCACCGGCACAACCGGTGAGGGCGAGGGCGCTGGCGGCGAGAACCACCGCGAGCGAACGGACGATGTGCATGGTGTTCCTTCTGTGTCCCGCAGCGGCTGCTGCGCGTGTCCGGATGTGCGGCGTCAGCCGAGGGATTCGGCGGGCCGTTCCACCGTAGCGCCGGTCACCGACAACGCATCGGTGTGACCACCCGCAGGAGTGCCCCGCCGCGTGGTGTCCACCGCTCGCTGCACCATCGCGGCGACCAGCTCGAGGACCAGCGCGACCGCCGCCACCACCAGTGCCCCCGCGATGCCCTTGCCGTAGTTGGACCGGAAGAATCCGTCGGTGATGATCTGGCCCAACCCGGGGCCGGCGACCAGCGCCGCGATCGTCGCCGTCGCCCACACCTGCACCAGCGCGAGCCGCAGCCCGGAGACGACGAGCGGCAGCCCCAGCGGGAGCTCGACGCGCCAGAACTGCTGGGCCCCCGTCATCCCCATGCCCCGTGCCGCCTCCCGCACCTCCGGCGCCACCTCGCGCATGGCGACGTACGAGTTGGTGATGATCGGTGGCAGCGCGAAGAGCGTGAGCGCGATCAGCGTCGCGAGCCCGGCGCGGCCGTAGGGGCCGAGCTCGCCGGTGCCGGGCCACGGCGCGACGACGAGCAGCGCGAGGAGCGCGAAGGTCGGGATGGCACGACCGACGTTGGAGATGTTGATGGCGAGGAAGCCGCCCCTGCCGAGGTGGCCGAGCCACAGCGCGACCGGGAGGCCGACGGCCATCGCCATCAGCAGGGCGGTCACGGTGAGCAGCAGCTGCTGCCCCAGCAGCGCGGCGATGCCGTCGCCGCCCGACCAGTTCGAGGCCTCTGTGAGGTAGGCCCACATGTCGCCGAAGACCGTCATGTCCGTGCTCCCCTCGTCCAGGGGGTGAGGAAGCGTTGCAGCAGCACGAGCACGACGTCGAGGAGCACGGCGAGCACGACGCACAGCACCGAGGCGGTGAAGAGCTCGGCGCGGAAGTTGGTGAGCACCCCGTCCTTGATCAGGTTGCCGAGGCCGCCGTACGCGACCAGCGAGCCGACCGTGGTGAGGGCGACGGTCGACACCGTCGCCACGCGCAGCCCGGCCATGATGACCGGGAGCGCCAGCGGGAGCTCTGCCTTGAGGAGCAGCTGGCCGCGGCCGTAGCCGAGGCCGGTGGCCGACTCGCGCACCTCCTCGGGCACCGAGCGCAGGCCCTCCAGGATGCTGCGCACGAGGATCGTCAGGGCGTAGAGCGCGAGCCCGATGATCACCGTCGTCGCGGTCAGGCCGGTGAAGGGCACCAGCAGCGGGAAGAGCGCGAGCGACGGCACGGTGTAGATGCCGGTGGTGATCGCCAGGATCGCCGACTCCAGCCTGGGCAGCCGTCGGGCGAGCAGGGCGAGGGGGAAGGCGATCAGGAGGCCGAGCACCACCGAGACCACGGTGATCTGGAGGTGCTCGAGCGTCGCGTCGATGATCTCCTGCTGGCGGTCGGACACGTAGTCCATGCAGACCCAGTCGTTGACGAGGCGGCTGTAGCAGCTCGGGTCGTCCGCGGCTCCCAGTAAGGTCACCGCATGGACGCTACACGGAGCGGCGATTCGATGATCCGGCTCGAGGGCGTGGGCAAGACCTACCCCGACGGCACCGTGGCCGTCCACGAGCTCGACCTCGACGTCGCCCGTGGCGAGATGGTCTGCCTGGTCGGGCCGTCGGGGTGTGGCAAGTCCACCACGCTCAAGATGATCAACCGGCTGATCGAGCCCACGACCGGACGGATCTGGCTCGACGGGCAGGACGTCACCGACGCCGACCCGGTCGAGCTCCGGCGCGGCATCGGCTACGTCATCCAGCAGATCGGGCTCTTCCCGCACCAGCGCATCGAGCAGAACGTGATGACCGTCCCGCTGCTCTACGGCGAGTCGAAGGCCACCGCGCGCGAGCGGGCGCACGAGCTGCTCCACACCGTCGGCCTCGAGCCCGAGCAGTACGCCAGGAAGTACCCCCACGAGCTCTCCGGCGGGCAGCGCCAGCGCGTCGGCGTGGCCCGGGCGCTCGCGGCGAATCCGCCCGTCCTGCTGATGGACGAGCCCTTCGGCGCGGTCGACCCCATCGTGCGCGGCCGCCTCCAGGACGAGTTCCGCCGGCTCCAGGACGAGCTCGGCAAGACCGTGGTGCTGGTGACCCACGACATCGACGAGGCCATCCGGATGGGCGACCGTGTCGCGGTCTTCGCCGCCGGCGGCCGACTCGCCCAGTACGCCACCCCCGGCGAGCTGCTCGCTCACCCGGCCGACGAGCAGGTCGCCGACTTCGTCGGTGCCGGTGGGCTCCGCACGCTCACCGTGACGCGGCTCCGCGAGGAGCACCTCGAGCCGCTCGACGGCATCGCCACCGGTGACCTCGGCGCGGCGATCGACCTCGACTCCTCGCTGGAGGAGGCCCTCGCCGCCATGCTGCGCGACGACAAGCCGATGATCGGCGTACGGCGCGGCGCGCAGTTCGTCGGCGTGCTCACTCCGGCCGGCGTGCACCGCGCGCTGCGCCAGTCGCTGCGCTGACACCTCCGGGGTAGTCCCACACCTTTCGGACACCCCACCGCGCCGCCACCGACCAGAACGTGTGGGACTACCGGATCAGTGCACGTCGTGGTTTCGACGCGTCGGTCCCGGCTTCGCAGGCTCAGCCGGGCGACTTGCTCTACCTGGCCGGTGGGACGCAGGTCGCTCGTACCTCGCGCCCTACGTGACCGTCACATCCCGGTGCCAGGACTCGGTGACGTACTTCGTGCCCCAGCCCATGGAGATGTAGAGGCCGTCGGCGCCCGTGGGTGAGTCGGCGTCGACCTCGAGGCCGACGCGGTCACGGCCACGCGCGGCGGCGTCGGCGACGATCGTGCGGAGCAGCCCGGTGGCGACCCCGCGGCCTCGGGCCGACTCGAGGACGCCGAGGTAGGAGACGTACGACCCGTCGGGGCCGTGGGGCGACTCGCTCACCGTGCCGACGAGGGCACCCGCGGGCTCGGGCCGTTCGGCTCCCTCCCCGTCGACGATCTCGGCGATCCACCAGTGGTCCCACCGGTGGCCGGGGTCCTCACGCAGCCGGTGGATGAACTCCTGGAAGGTCTCCTCCGTGGAGTTGAAGTGGTCGGTGAACGCGCCCTCGAGGACCTCGTGCACGGCTCGCAGGTCGGCCTCGTCGGGCATGCCGTCGTCGGAGCGCTCGACCAGGCGGAACACGACGCCCTGGCGCTCCCAGCGCTCGGGGTCGGGGACCAGCTCGGCCTCCTCGGCCTCCACCGAACGACTCATCTGCCACCAGGTACGGACCCGTTCGAAGCCCGCGTCGGCGAGCCAGCCGTGCTGGCGCTCGTCCTCGGCGAAGGAGCCGGTGTCGATCTGCTGCACGGCGAGCCCACGGGCCGCGCCGACCGCGCGGGCCTGCGCCTCGGCCCACTCGAAGAGCACGTCGCTGCAGCGGTCGGCGAGCCGCTCGTCGATGCTGCGGTCGACGATGTGCACGAAGAGCATCCGGCCCTCGGCGCGGTCGTGCACGCTCCCCCACGCCTGGATCCGGCCCTCGGGGTCGCGGACGACGAGGTTCTCGCGCATCGCCAGCCCACGCTCGGAGACCTCGACCAGGACCTCGTCCGCACCTGAGCCGGCCCAGCCGCGACCGGCGCGCTCGTGCGCGCGCAGCAGCTCGGTGAGCCGCTCGACCGTCGCGGGGTCGGCGCCGTCGGGGGTGTCCACCGCCCAGCCCTCGGGAAGTCCCGGGTCGTCGGGCAGCGCATCGGCGGGGTCGCTCTCGAACCTGTTGTCCTCGGGGATCACGAGCCCTCATTCTTCCCCACACGCGCGACACCCGCCCGGACGGCTGTCCGGGCGGGTGACGTACGTCGCTCTCGTGCGACGCGGGACGTGCTCAGGCGCTCCTGTGGGCGCTGCGCGCGGCGGCCACCCGCAGGGAGTCCAGCTCGGCGCGCAGGACGTCGATCTCGGCCTCGAGCTCGGCGACCTGGACGATCGCCTCGGCGGCGCGGCCCTCGGCGTCGTCGCGGCCACGCTCGGCGGCGTCGGCGCGGCGCGCCTCCTGACCGCGCTTGAGGGTCTGCTGGGCGGCGTTCTTCTGGGCCGTCGACAAGGCGCGCTCGAGGACGTCGATGGCGTGGCGTGCTCGCGCTCCTCGATCTTGCGGCGCATGTCAGCGGCGAAGGCGACCGACTCGGCGGTGCGCTGCTCGGTGAGGACGCGGTACTCCTGCGCCTGGACCGCCCGGTCGCGGGCCGCCTCGCGCCGGGTCTGCATCAGCTCGGAGTGGGTGATCCGGGTGGCAGCGGCACCGGCGAGCACGGCGAGGACCGCAGCGACGGCGGTCAGGCCGGCCGACGAGGCGGCCAGGGCGCCGATCACGACCGCAGCGGCGGCGGCGAGGAGCGCGACGGCGACGACCAGGCGCGTGCTGCGCTGGCGCCGGCGGGCGGGCGTCCGGGACGCCTGTGACTGCTGGGGCTGCTGGGAAGGCATGGGGTCACCCTAGGGCCGCGGGTCGCCGCCGTCCGTGCGACACGCACGCTCCAGGGCGAGCGAGGCGAGCGCCACCACGGCCGCTCCGGACGCGGCGACGAGCGAGCGGAGGATCCAGCGGTCGGCGTTCTGGCTCGCGTCACCCAGCCAGCTGATCGCGTAGCCGACGTAGCCGGCTGCCACCAGGGCGCCGCAGAGGGCGCAGGCACGCGCGAGCACGAGCCGGTTGACGGCCTGGTGCACCTCGAGCCGCTCGCCGCGGACCTGGACGGTCTGCCACGTCTGCCAGGCGAGGAACACCATGATCGCGGCCACCAGGACCAGCGCCAGCGCCTGCGCCCACGAGACCAGCGGCGGACTGCCGGTGAGCCGGGACATCAGTGGGTGGAGACCCCACCCGCCGACCAGGCCCAGCACGACGCAGGTCGTGAGGGCACCTGCCGACGTGGGGCGCAGCGTCCCGCGCGGCTCCGGAGGCTCGTCCGGGTCGGTCCCGCTCACCGCAGGGTGGTCACTGGGTCGGTCATTCGGCCTCGAGGGCGAGGTCCTCGCGCTTGCGGACACCCGAGGCGTCGGTCTCCCCCAGCAGGTCGGCGATCGGGCCGCGCTCGGGGAAGACGGCGTCGGGCTCGAGGTCGTGCCAGGGCTTCAGCACGAATGCCCGCTGGTGGGCGCGCGGGTGCGGCAGCCGCAGGAAGTCCTCGTTGGAGCGGCGGTCACCGACCACGATCAGGTCGACGTCGAGGGTGCGGGGCGCGTTGCGGATGTCGCTGCGCTCGCGCTCGAACGCGTCCTCGATCGCCAGCGCGCGCTCCATCAGGCGTGCCGCCGGGAGCGTGGTGTCGGCGAGGACCACGGCGTTGAGGAACGGTCCGGCCTCCTCGGGCGAGTCGACCGGGTCGGTCTCGTAGACCGGTGAGACGCCGGTGACGAAGAAGTCGGGGGTGTCGCGCAGCGCGTCGACGGCACCCTGCAACGACGCGAGCCGCTCGCCGAGGTTCGAGCCCAGCGCGACCACCACGCGGCGGATCGGGTGCATCTCTCCGGTGAGGGAGTCGGTGTCCACGATGTTGGGGTTCGGGGTCTCAGTCATCAGCGTTGCCTCGCGTTCTGGTGATCGTCAGCGCGACGTCCGAGTACGTCGCGTCGATGGGCGCATCAGGTTTGTGCAGCGTGACCCGGGCCCATTCAACACGACGGTCCATCAGGCACACATCGGCGATGCGTTGAGCGACGGTTTCTATCAGGTCGACCGGATCGCGCTCGACGGCGGCCTTCACGTCGGTGGTCAGCGAGCCGTAGTTGACGGTGTCGACGAGGTCGTCGGACGCGGCCGCGCGGCGGGTGTCGATCCCCAGCACGAGGTCGACCACGAAGGTCTGGCCCTCCCGCTTCTCGAAGTCGAAGACGCCGTGGTGCGCCCAGCACTCGATGCCGCTCACGGCGAGCTCGTCGATGGTGCGTGGGGTGCTCATCACAGTCCCTTCATCGCTGCGGCGACGGCCAGCGCGTCGCGGGTGGCTCGTACGTCGTGCACGCGCAGGACGTCGACGCCGCGGTCGGCCAGCAGTGCGACCAGCGCGGCGTGGGCGTGCTCACGCTCGCCGACCGGCCGGGGGACTCCGTCGCGGCGCAGCAGCGTGCCGAGGAACGACTTGCGGCTCGCGCCCACGAGCAGCGGGCGACCGAGGCCGGCGAGGACGTCGAGCCGGGCGAGGAGCTCCCAGTTGTGGCGCGGCTCCTTGGCGAAGCCCAGCCCGGGGTCGAGGACGACGCGCTCCCGGTGGATGCCGGCGGCCACGGCGGCGTCGAGGCGCTCGCCCAGCTCGCGGCGTACGGTCTCCACCACGCCCTCCGGGGAGTAGTCGGTGAAGTCGCGCATCCGGTCGGCGTGCGCCCGCCAGTGCATCGCGACGTAGTCGGCGTCGGCCGCGGCGACCACGTCGAGGATCCGGGGGTCGGCCAGGCCGCCGGAGACGTCGTTGACGATCCGGGCGCCGGCGTCCAGCGCCGCCTCGGCCACCTCGGCGCGCATCGTGTCGACGGACACGAGGGCACCTCCGGCGGCGAGCTCGCGGATCACCGGGACGACCCGGTCGAGCTCCTCGGCGACCAGCGGCCGCGTGGCGCCGGGCCGGGTCGACTCGCCACCGATGTCGAGGATGTCGGCGCCGTCGGCGAGGAGGCTGCGGCCGTGCTCGACCGCCGTCTCGGTGGTGTCGTAGCGGCCGCCGTCGGAGAAGCTGTCCGGGGTGACGTTGACGATCCCCATCACCCGGGGCAGGCCGGTGGGAACCGCCCCGGTCACCTGGTGCCTGAGCGGATGAGCGCCATCGCCTCGGCGCGGGTGGCCTGGTTGGTGAGCATGGTGCCGCGCACGGCCGAGGTGATCGTGCGCGCCCCGGCCTTGCGCACGCCCCGCATGGTCATGCAGAGGTGCTCGGCCTCGATCACCACGATCACACCGCGGGCCTCGAGGATCTCCATGAGGGAGTCGGCGACCTGGGTGGTGAGCCGCTCCTGGACCTGGGGCCGCTTGGCGTAGACGTCGACGAGCCTGGCCAGCTTGGACAGCCCGGTGATCTTGCCGCTCTCCGCGGGGATGTAACCGACGTGCGCCACCCCGGTGAACGGCACCAGGTGGTGCTCGCACATCGACCACAGCTCGATGTCGCGGACCAGCACCATCTCCTCGTGGCCGATGTCGAAGGTGGTGGTGAGCACGTCGCGCGCCGTCTGGCGCAGGCCGTGGGTGAGCTCGGCGTAGGCCCGCGCGACCCGGGCCGGCGTCTCGCGCAGCCCCTCTCGCTGGGGGTCCTCCCCGATCGCGGCGAGGAGCTCGCGCACCGCGGCCTCGGCCCGCTCGTGGTCGAACGCGGGCACGTCCTCGGGCGCGACCTCCGGCACCGTGATCGGGTCGGTCACGGCGCGCCCGGGCTCGGCGGCGTCGGCGTGTCCGGGTGCGGCTGGGGACCGCCGTGCACGTCTCCCCCGGCTCCGGGCGGCGTCAGGATCGCACCGCCCTCGGTCTCCGCCTGCTGGGCGGCCGCATCGGCGCTCACCCGGTCGCGGATCTCCTGCGGGATGTCGACCGGCGGGATCGACGACGGCACCCGCTCGGGGGAGCCCGTCCACGCCGGACGCGCGGGGTTCATCGTGAGCGCCTCGAAGATCGCTGCGATCTCGGCCTTGTCGAGCGTCTCCTTGTCGAGCAGCTCCAGCACGAGCGCGTCGAGGACGTGGCGGTTGGTCTCCAGGATCTCGAAGGCCTCCTGGTGGGCCTGGCCGAGCAGCGACTTGATCTCCTCGTCGACCGCGGCCGCGGTCTCCTCGGAGTAGTTGCGCGTGTGGCCCATGTCGCGCCCGAGGAAGGGCTCGGAGTTGCTCTCACCGAGCTTGACGGCGCCGAGGCGCTCGGTCATGCCGTACTGGGTCACCATCGCGCGGGCCAGTGCGGTGGCCTTCTCGATGTCGTTGCCGGCACCGGAGGTCACGTCGTGGAAGATCAGCGCCTCCGCCGCCATCCCGCCCAGCATGTAGGCCAGGTTGTCGAGCATCTCGCTCCGGGTCTGCGAGTACTTGTCGCGGTCGGGAAGCACCATCGTGTAGCCCAGCGCGCGGCCGCGCGGGAGGATCGTCACCTTGTGCACCGGGTCGGTGCCGGGCAGCGCCGCGGCGACCAGGGCGTGGCCGCCCTCGTGGTAGGCGGTGATGAGCTTCTCGCGCTCGCTCATCAGGCGCGTACGCCGCTGCGGGCCCGCGATGACACGGTCGATCGCCTCGTCCAGCGCCGCGTCGGTGATCATCTTGGCGTTGCCGCGTGCGGTGAGCAGTGCGGCCTCGTTGAGCACGTTGGCCAGGTCGGCGCCGGTGAAGCCGGGCGTGCGGCGCGCGATGCTCAGCAGGTCGATGTCCTGCGCGATCGGCTTGCCGCGCGAGTGGACCTTCAGGATCTGGTGGCGACCGTTGAGGTCGGGGGCGTCGACTCCGATCTGTCGGTCGAAGCGCCCCGGGCGCAGCAGCGCGGGGTCGAGCACGTCGGGCCGGTTGGTGGCGGCGATCAGGATGACGCCGCCGCGCACGTCGAAGCCGTCCATCTCGACGAGAAGCTGGTTGAGGGTCTGCTCGCGCTCGTCGTGGCCGCCGCCCATGCCGGCGCCGCGGTGGCGGCCGACGGCGTCGATCTCGTCGATGAAGACGATCGCGGGCGGGTTCTCCTTGGCCTGCTCGAACAGGTCGCGGACGCGGCTGGCACCCACGCCGACGAACATCTCGACGAAGTCGGAGCCGGAGATGGAGTAGAACGGCACGCCGGCCTCGCCCGCGACGGCGCGCGCCAGCAGGGTCTTGCCGGTGCCCGGCGGACCGTAGAGCAGCACGCCCTTGGGGATCTTGGCGCCGACGGCCTGGAACTTGGCCGGGTCGGTGAGGAACTCCTTGATCTCGCCGAGCTCCTCGATCGCCTCCTCGCAGCCGGCGACGTCGCTGAACGTCGTCTTCGGCATGTCCTTGGTGATCAGCTTGGCCTTGGACTTGGCGAACTGCATGACACCGCGGCCGCCACCGCCCTGGGCCTGGTTCATCAAGAAGATGAACAGCAAGATGATCAGCGCGAACGGCAGGAGGGTGGCGAGCAGCGAGCCCAGGAAGCTCGGCTGGGGGAAGTCGGAGTCCGACCAGGTGGTGTCCCCGGACGCGATCTGCTCGTCGACCGCCGCGAGCAGGGTCTCCTGCTGCCCGTCGATGTAGTGGGTGACGACCTTGTCACCGCCCTCGCGCGTGCCCTTGTCGAGGGTCGCGCGGATCTCGTGGTCGACCCCGTTGAACTCGATCTCGTCGACCTGCCCAGCGGCGATGTACTTGGAGAGGGTCGAGGTCCGGACCTCGTCGTAGCCGTCGTTGGGCACGAGGAACTGGATGGCCAGCATCACCGCGAGGGCGGACAGGGCGATCCAGAGCCAGGGACCCTTGAATATGCGCTTCACAGGCAACTTTCACCGGTTCGGAGGTGGGATTCGCGACGGTACACGTCGCTCGGGCGCCCATTGTTTCAGGCGGGGTGAAGCGAGGCGAGGCGTCCGCCCGCTCATGACCCGGCCGATCAGGAGTAGACGTGGGGCGCGAGGGTGCCGATGTCGCGCAGGTTGCGGTACTTCTCGCGGTAGTCCAGGCCGTAGCCGACGACGAACTCGTTGGGGATGTCCCAGCCGACGTACTTGGGCTCGACGGGCATCGAGAGCGCCTCCGGCTTGCGCAGCAGCGTGGCGATCTCGACGCTCGCGGGGCTGCGGCTGGAGAGGTTGTTGACCAGCCAGCTCAGCGTCAGACCGGTGTCGATGATCTCGTCCACGATCAGCACGTCGCGCCCGCTGATGTCGGTGTCGAGGTCCTTGAGGATGCGGACCACGCCGCTGGACTTGGTGCCCGAGCCGTAGGAGCTGACCGCCATCCAGTCCATCTCCAGGTGGCGCGGCATCGACCGCGCGAGGTCGGCCATCACCATGACCGCGCCGCGCAGGACGCCCACGACGAGGAGGTCACGGCCCTCGTAGTCGGCGGTGATCTCGGCCGCCATCTCGGCCAGCCGCTGCTGGATCTGCTCCTCCGTGAAGAGGACGTTGACGAGGTCGTGCTCGACGTGGGACGAGTCCATGGCTGCAGCCTAGGGCGCGGGGTGGGCGCCGGTCAGCCCGAGGTCGTCGCGGCGCTCCGCGACTCCACGCCCTGGGGCCTGCGGTGACCGCGGGCGTGGCCCGGCGCCGGGTCGCCCACCGCGGGCAGTGGCACCCGGACCGTGAACACGCTGCCGGATCCGACGACGCTGGCCACCTCGAGCGTGCCACCCATCAGCGCGGTCAGCTGCCGGCTGATCGCCAGCCCAAGGCCGGCGCCGCCGTAGCGCCGCGTCGTCGACCCGTCGACCTGCCGGAACGACTCGAACACGGTCTCGAGGTCCTCCTCGGCGATGCCGATGCCGGTATCGGCGACGACGAGCTCGACGGCTCCCTGGCCATCACGGACCGGACGGACGAGCAGGCGCACGTGCCCCTCGTGGGTGAACTTCACCGCGTTGTCGAGGAGGTTGCCCAGCACCTGGCGCAAGCGGTCGCGGTCGCCCACCACGCGTCCGGGCACCCCGGCGTCCACCGCCGACTCGTACGCGATGCCCACCGCCTCGGCACGTGGGCCGCACCGTTCGTCGAGGTCCTGCACGAGACCGGCAAGGTCGAACGGGGCGTGCCCCACCTCGAGCTGGCCGGCCTCGATCCGCGAGAAGTCCAGGACGTCGTCGACCAGCGACCGCAGCGACTGGCCCGACCGGCGCATCCGGGTGACCATCTCCCGCTGCAGGTCGTCGAGCTCGGTGTCCTCGAGGATCTCGCCCGCGCCGAGCACCATCGTCAGCGGCGTACGGATCTCGTGGCTCATCGTCGCCAGGAACATCGACTTCGCACGCGACGCGGCCAGGGCGGCGTCTCGAGCCACCTCGAGCTGGCGCACGGCACGCTCCTCCGAGCGCAGGAGGCGCGCCATCCGGATGAAGGCCAGCACGGCGAGGCTCGTGGTCCCGAGCAGGAGCATCAGCGGGCGCTCGGCCTCCCCGCGAAGGTCGCGGAGCAGCTCGATGCCCGGCGGTACCAGCAGCGGCCCGATGGCGATGCCGAGCTGGAACACCGGGTGAGCCCGGCGCGCCTCGTCCACCGCTGCCGGCAGGGGGCCCCGGAGGCGCCAGACGCTGAGCGCCATGAGCACCGGGGCAAGCATCCAGCACACGTCCATCAACAGCTCGATGCCGGTCCCGGCAGGCTGGAGGTAGGCGATGTCGGCGGCCAGCCACAGGAGCGCACCCGCGGCGAACGACGGGTGCAGCCACTGACGGGCGGCGCGGCTGGTGAGGACCCGGACGACCAGGGCGAGCAGGATCGCGTCCGCCACCGGGTACATCGACCACGCCACGCGTGTCTGGACCGCGAGCGACGCGTCGGTCACGATCGTGTCGATCGCGGTGCCCCACAGCACCAGCACGCTGACGACGACGATCGTGACTGCGTCGATGGTGAAGTCGAGGTCGTGCCTGCCGGCCCCGCTTCGCCGGAGCACCACCGAGAGGGCGATGCAGAGCAGGACGTAGGAGGCCAACCAGGGCGGGTCGGCCAAGGAGACGTCGGTGCCTCGGCCCATCGCGTCGAGGACCACCCACATCGCGTCGCCAACGGCGGTCAGCGTGATGCCGGCGGCGATGAGCCGGCCCACCACGCGATGTTCGGCCGGAGCACGCTCGGCACCGACCCAGGCCGTCACGGCAGCGAGGACGAACACGCCGACGTAGAGGGTGTGGTCGAGCGACGGCACGTCCACGGTGGCGTAGAGCACCACCGCGAGCGCCGAGAGGGTCGCCACGGAGAGGTCGATCGTCCGGGCCTTACTCATGGCGGGGACTTTACGTTCGATCGACGACGGCGGCAGGCGAATCGGTCAGGACGCCGGCCCGAGCAGGCGCGCGACGATGCCCCGTAGGTCCTTGAGGGTGAAGGGCTTGGACATGAACTCCGTCGCGCCGGCGGCGAACGCGCGGTCCCGTGTCGCGGAGTCGGCGTACGCGGTGAGGATCAGGATGGGTAGTCCCTCGAGCTCGGGCACCTGGCGCAGTCGGGCGCAGAGCTCGCCGCCGTCCATCTGCGGCATGCTCCAGTCGAGCACGGCGAGGTCGAACGAGGCTCCCGGCACCAGGTCGAGCGCCGCCAGGGGGCTGCCGACCGCCACCACGTCGAGCTCGGACCGGCGCAGCACGAGCTCGATGAGGTCCCTCATGTCCTGGTCGTCGTCGACCACGAGCACCTTCGCCAATTGCTCCCCCTGATCCGAGGACGCGACCTTATCGCCCCGCGGGCGCCTCGATGGCCAGAACGCCGTCGCGACGTGCGGCGCGACGGGGGCCGGGCAGGTCGATCCAGCGCTGGCCGCGCCAGTCGACCAGCAGTCGGTCGACCTCGAGCACGTGCGCGCGGGTGAGCTCGGCGGCCGGCACGCCGGCCTCGAGGGCGGCCCGGTGGAGGGCGCGGTGGCGCAGGGAGGGTGGTTGGGCGCGCAGCAGGTCGACGTCGAGGCCTCCCTCGCGGCGCGCGTCAGCGAGCACCCGGTCGGCGAGCTCCTCGAGCAGCGCGGTGTCGTCGCGGAGCTGCTCCGCGGTGCGGGCCAGCGTGGCGGCGACACCCGGCCCGAGCTCGTCCTCCAGCAGCGGCAGCACGCGCTCGCGCACCCGGACCCGGGTGTAGCCGGGGTCGTGGTTGTGCGGGTCGTCCCACACCTCGAGGCCCTCGACCTGGCAGGCCGTCACGGTGTCGTCCCGGCGTACGCCGAGCAGCGGGCGCGCGAAGACCCCGAAGCCGGGCCGCATCCCCTGCAGCGACCGCCCGCCCGAGCCGCGGGCCAGGCCGAGGAGGACGGTCTCTGCCTGGTCGTCGAGGGTGTGGCCGAGCAGCACCCGCGCGGCGCCGAGGCGCGCGGCGACCTCCTCCAGGACGGCGTACCTCGCCTCCCTCGCGGCCGCTTCCGGACCGAGGCCCGAGGCCGCGTCGACGGAGACCCGCGCCGTGAGCGTCTCGTCGACGCCGAGCGCCGCGAGCTGGCCCACCACGCGGTCCGCCTGGTCGGCCGAACCGGGCTGCAGCCCGTGGTCGACGGTCACGCCGACGATGCGCAGCCCGAGCTTGTGTCCCTCGAAGACCGCCGCCGATGCCAGCGCGAGCGAGTCGGCGCCTCCGCTGCACGCGACCGCCACCACGTCGCCCGGGGCGAGCTCCGACAGGAGCCCGCGGACGGGCAGCCGGACGGCGGCGACCGACGGGTGGAGCGTCACAGCACCCGGGCTACCCAGGCGTCGGGGTCCTCGATCTCCGCCTTGGACGGGAGCGAGTCCGGGCCGGTCCAGACGGCGTTGAACTCGTCCATGCCGACCTTGTCGACGACGTGCCGGACGAAGACGGCTCCGTCGCGGTACTGCGCCATCTTGGCGTCGAGCCCGAGCAGGCGGCGCAGCAGCTTGTCCAGCGTGCCGACGCCCTGGCGGCGCTGGTTGAACTTCTTGCGGATCTGCGCCACGGACGGGATGACGGTGGGACCCACGCCGTCCATGACGACGTCGGCGTGGCCCTCGAGGAGCGACATCACACCGGTCACCCGGTCGAGGATCTCCTTCTGCGCGGGCGAGGAGACCAGGTCGAGCACGCTGCCGCCGCCGCTGCGGATCGACTCGGCGCCGCGGCGCAGCCCCTCCAGCAGCGCGGTGGGCTCGATCGTGTCGGCCAGCGAGCCCATCTGCGCCAGCAGGTGCTCGCCGAGCCACGGGTTGGCCGTGAACTGCACGCGGTGCGTCTCCTCGTGGAGGCACACCCACAGCCGGAAGTCGTGCGCGTCGACGTCGATCTCGCGCTCGACGTGGACGATGTTGGGCGCCACCAGCAGCAACCGGCCGTGGGGTGCGTGGAAGGGGTCGAACTGGCCGAGCACCTTGGAGCCGAGGAACCCGAGCATCAGCCCGACCTCGGCGCCGGTGACCCGTGAGCCGACGGCGGCGGAGAGGCCGCTCGGCGGCCCCTTCTTCTCGGTGAGCTTGTCGACGATGGGCGTGAGCAGCTTGGCGAAGCCGTCGGCGTTGGCCTGGATCCACCCCGCCCGGTCCACGACCAGCACCGGCGCGGTGCCGGCGCACCGGCGCGGTGCCGGCGGTCGTGCGCAGCCCGGTGAACTCGCTCACCAGCGGCGTGGACCTCTCGGCGCCCTCCCGCAGCTCGACCACGGCCGTGGCCGCCTCCTCAGGCGTGACGTCCGGCCCCGGGCCGGACACCCGGGATCCCAGGGTGACGGCGAGGTCCCAGTCGACGAGGCTCATGGGCTCGACAGTAGCCGGAGCCGCATGAGCGAAGGTCCTCGGCGGGTGGTGCCGTCCGCGTCGCGACGGCGCCTGCAGGAGGAGGGTTGCGGCCGGGGGAGCGGCGCTTGGGGTCCCCGCGGGGTTGTGACGGAGGAGCGAAGCGGGGGAGTCAGAAGCTCGTGGGGTGAAGCGTTGCGGAGGAGGCCGCGACAACGACGACGAAGGCGCCGTCTTCAGGCGACGCGGACACGCGCCGAAGCGAAGCGGAGGCGCCAAGAAACACAGGATCGACGTGCCCGACCGCGCGAGCCCAGGTGACCGGGTTTCGTGACGGTCGCTGCGCGACCTCCTCAACCAACGGTGCCCGGATCGCCCCAGCCTCCCCAGCCCGCACGCTCGGCGCCCGACGTTGTCTGGACTGACGAGCGAGCACGCGCGGCGAGCGCAGCGAGACAGCGTGGGAGCGAGGAGGGAAGACGACGTCTTCAGGGGCGTCGAGCACGCGCGAGCGAAGCGAGCGCCATCAAGCACTGCACCTGCACGCCACCAGGGCGGCCGCGGCGCGGTCGAGGGCGTCCTGGGCGTCGTAGCGGTCGGCGTCCGCGACCTTGTCGGCGGCGAGGACGAACGCCATCGGCGTGCCGTCGCGGCCGACGGCGATCCCGGCGAGGGCGTGCACGCCGGTGAGGGTGCCGGTCTTGGCGCGGACCAGGCCGCGTGCGACGGCGGGACCCTCGTCGAAGCGGTAGGTCAGGGAGCCGGTGAACCCGGCGACGGGCATGCCGGTCACCAGGCTGCGCAGGTCGGTGTCGGGCCCGGATGCCTCCTGGAGCAGCGCGAGGAGGGTGGCGGTGCCGACCCGGTTGCGGCGCGAGAGCCCCGAGCCGTCGTACAGCCGGTCGCCGCTGGTGTCGATGCCGAGGTCCTGCAGCGTGGTGGTCACGCCGGCCGCTCCGGCCTCGAAGGAGCCGGTGCCGGAGGTGGCCAGGCCGACGTGGTGGCCGACGACCTCGGCGCCCTCGTTGTCGCTGACGTCGAGGATGCGCTCGGCGACCTCGGACAGGGGCGCGCTCTCGACCGAGGCGAGCTCCTCCGCCGCCGGGGGTACGACGACCCGCTCCGGCGCCCCGGCGACCTTGAGGCCGGCGGCGGCGAGGGCGGCGGCGAAAGCCTGGGCGGCGGCGAGCGAGGGGTCGTCGGAGCGGTCCTGGCCGTCGGGTGCGATGCCGCTGTCGACCATCAGCGCGGTGATGGGGCTGACGATGTCGTCGGGGACGTAGTCGCGCCGCCAGGCCGGGTTGTCGGTCGGGCCGCTGAAGAGGCTGTCGTCGAAGCGGACCCTGACCCGGCCCGCGCCACCGAGCGCGTCGGCGACCTCGACGGCGAGGGTGGCGACGTCGGCACGGGCGGGGTAGGTCGACCCGCGCTCGGCGACGGTCAGCGGCTTGCTCGCCAGCAGCGGGTCTCCCCCGCCGACCAGCACGACCTCGCGGGGTCCCTCGCCGCGCACGACGCGGGTGGTGAAGGTGTGGTCCGGGCCGAGGGTGGCCAGGGCGGCGCCGACGGTGAGCAGCTTGGTGGTGGAGGCGGGCAGGTAGGTGCCGTCGCCGGAGGTCCAGACCTCCGTGCCGGGGGTCAGCGTGGAGACGGCGCCGACGACGTGGCGGCCGAGGTCGGGGTCGGCGAGGTCCTTCGCGACCGCCTTCGCGACGCGGTCGGTTGCGAGCACGCCTGCGGTGTCGGCTGCCTGCGCCTCGGGGGTGGGCGTGCTCCACGCGGGCAGCTCCAGCCCGGCCGGGGGCAGCACCTGCTCGGGCTCGGTGACGGGGTCGGCGGCGAGCCCCGGGAGGTAGCGCTGCCCCCACTCGAACCGGTGGGCGCCGACACCGGCGCCCAGGAGGGCGAGGACCATCAGCACGGGGACCCACACGCCCAGGAAGTGGCGTACCTCACGTCCCCGACGTTTCGACCCTCTCGCTTCGCGCATCGGGGCCATTGTGCGCGACACTGCCCCCAGGACTTCGCGCCGGGCTCTCTGTCGGGCACAGCGGAGCGTGACCTGGAGACGGCCGCAGGCGTGCCGGAGAGTGGAGGAAGACGTGCTGACGTTCGACGTGCTGGTGGAGATCCCCAAGGGCGAGCGCAACAAGTACGAGGTCGACCACGAGACCGGGCGGATCCGCCTGGACCGGATGCTCTTCACCTCGACCGCCTACCCGGCCGACTACGGCTACATCGAGAACACCCTCGGCCAGGACGGCGACCCGCTCGACGCGCTCGTGATCCTGCAGCAGCCGACCTTCCCGGGCTGCCTCATCGAGTGCCGCGCGATCGGCATGTTCCGCATGACCGACGAGGCCGGCGGCGACGACAAGGTCCTGTGCGTCCCGTCGCACGACCCCCGTCTGGAGCACCTGCGCGACATCAACCACGTCTCCAAGTACGACCGCCTGGAGATCCAGCACTTCTTCGAGGTCTACAAGGACCTCGAGCCCGGCAAGTCCGTCGAGGGCGCCGACTGGGTCGGCCGCGCCGAGGCCGAGGCCGAGGTCCACGCCTCGTTCGAGCGGTTCAAGACCGAGGGCCACGGCAACGACGTCGAGAACCTCGCCGACGACAGCCTGGGCGAGGACGCCTGAGCTCGCGCCACTGAAATGACACCGACCGCCCGGGGATCCCGGGCGGTCGGTGTCATTTCAGTGCTCCCTCGGCGTCAGGCCGCCGCGCTGGCGTCCTGCCGAGCCCCTTCCAGGGCCTCGGCGAGGATGTCGGTCACCCGTCCGACGGGGCGCACGTCGAGCTCGCTGAGCAGCTCGGCCGGTACGTCGTCGAGGTCGGGGCGGTTGCGCTCCGGGACGAAGACGGTGCTGAGACCGGCGCGCTGCGCGGCCAGCAGCTTCTGCTTGAGGCCGCCGATCGGCAGCACCCGGCCCGCGAGCGACACCTCCCCGGTCATCCCGACGTCGGAGCGCACGGGACGCCCGGTCAGCAGGGACACCAGGGCGGTCACCATCGTCACGCCCGCGGACGGTCCGTCCTTCGGGACCGCGCCGGCCGGGAAGTGCACGTGGATCGACTGCTCGAAGGCGGACGGCTCGATGCCGAGCTCGACCGCGTGCGCGCGCACCCAGGAGAGCGCGATCGAGGCCGACTCCTTCATCACGTCGCCGAGCTGCCCGGTGACGGTCAGCCCCGCGGTCCCCTCGGCCACCGACGTCTCGACGTAGAGCACGTCACCGCCGAGGCCGGTCACGGCCAGGCCGGTGGCGACGCCGGGCACGTCGGTGCGCTCGTGGCTGTCGGGCGTGAAGCGCGGCCGGCCGACCAGGTCGGCCAGGCCGTCCTCGTCGATGTCGACCCGGTCGGCCTCACCGGTCGCGAGCCGGATCGCCGCCTTGCGGAATGCCTTGGCCAGCAACCGCTCGAGCTGGCGTACGCCGGCCTCGCGGGTGTAGTTGGCCGCGAGCTCGCCGAGGGCGCCGTCGGAGACGGTGACCTCCTCGGCCGTCAGCGCGGCCCGCTCGAGCTGGCGCGGCACCAGGAAGTCGCGCGCGATGGCGACCTTGTCGTCCTCGGTGTAGCCGTCGATCGAGACCAGCTCCATGCGGTCCAGCAGGGCCGAGGGGATCTGCTCGACCACGTTGGCGGTCGCGATGAACAGCACGTCGGACAGGTCCAGGTCGAGCTCGAGGTAGTGGTCGCGGAACGTGTGGTTCTGCGCCGGGTCGAGCACCTCGAGCAGCGCGGCCGCAGGGTCGCCGCGGTAGTCGGCACCGACCTTGTCGACCTCGTCGAGGAGGACGACGGGGTTCATCGAGCCGGCCTCCTTGATCGCGCGCACGATGCGGCCCGGGAGGGCGCCGACGTACGTCCTGCGGTGGCCGCGGATCTCGGCCTCGTCGCGCACGCCACCGAGGGCGACGCGCACGAACGTCCGGCCCAGCGTCCGGGCCACGGACTCGCCGAGCGAGGTCTTGCCGACGCCGGGAGGACCCGCGAGCAGGATCACCGCGCCCGACCCGCGGCCGCCGACGACCTCGAGGCCGCGCTCGGCGCGGCGCGCCCGCACGGCGAGGTACTCGGTGATCCGGTCCTTGACCTCGTCGAGGCCGTGGTGGTCGGCGTCGAGCACCGCGCGGGCGGCGGCGACGTCGGTGGAGTCCTCGGTGCGCACGTCCCACGGCAGCTCGAGGACGGTGTCGAGCCAGGTGCGGATCCAGCCGGCCTCGGGGTTCTGCTCGCTGGAGCGCTCGAGCTTGTCGACCTCGCGCAGCGCCGCCTCGCGGACGGAGTCGGGCAGGTCGGCGGCCTCGACGCGGGCGCGGTAGTCGTCGGAGCCGTCGGGCTCGCCCTCGCCGAGCTCCTTGCGGATCGCGGCGAGCTGCTGGCGCAGCAGGAACTCGCGCTGGTTCTTCTCCAGCCCCTCGCGCACGTCCTGGCTGATCTTGTCGTTGACCTCGTCCTCGGCGTCGTAGGCCCTCGTCCAGTCGACGAGCAGGCCCAGCCGCTCGCCGAGGTCGGGCGTCTCCAGCACCTGGCGCTTCTGGTCCTCGGAGAGGTACGGCGCGTAGCCGGAGGCGTCCGCCAGGGCGTCGGGGTCGCTCAGGCGGCGCACGTTCTCGATGACCTGCCACGCCTCGCGGCGCTCGAGGATCGAGATCACGTGGGTGCGGTACTCCTCCGCGAGGGCGCGGACCTCGTCGGTGACCACGGGCTCGGGGACGGTCTCGGCCTCGACCCAGAGGGCCGCGCCGGGTCCGGCCACGCCGGAGCCGATGGCGACGCGGCGTTCGGCGCGCAGCACGGCCGCGGGCCTGCCGCCGGCGAAGCGGCCGACGCGGTCGACCACGGCCACGACACCGTGGGTGGCGTAGCGGTCCTCGAGCCGCGGGGCGACGAGCACGCGGGTCGGGTCGGAGTCGGGCTCGCCGTCGTGGGCGAGGCGCGCGGCGTCGATGGCCGCGCGGGCCTGGTCGTCGAGCTCGATGGGCACGACCATGCCGGGGAGCACGACCGTGTCGTGGAGGAACACCACTGGAAGCGACAGGTTCTTCGTCATGCCCTCTCAACGCGGGAGAACCGGAGACATGTTCCGGTTCCGGGTTCGCCCACCGCGAACGCGGGTCAGAGCCGCGTCAGGTCGACCTCGTCCCCCACGCGGCCCAGCTTGTCGGGGTTGCGCACCAGGAACAGGCGCGTCACCACGCCGTCCTCGACGAGCATGGTGCCGACGCCGTCGGGCTGGCCGGCGATCACGAACTGGATCGCCGGGGAGCCGTTGAGCCAGACCGGCACCAGCTCGAGCGCGTCGGGGGTCACGGCGGTGAGGAAGCGGAAGACCTTGTCGCGGCCGAAGATCGGGTTGAGCGCCGCCTTCACCTTGCCGCCGCCGTCGGTCATCAGCACCACGTCCGGGGCGAGCACGTCCATCAGCGACTGGAGGTCGCCGCCCTCGGCGGCGGCGCGGAACTTCTCGATCACCGCGTCCCGCTCGGCGGCGCTCACCGAGGTCCGCGGTCGGCGCTCAGCCACGTGCGCGCGGGCGCGGCTGGCGATCTGGCGCACGGCCGGCTCGGACTTCTCGACCGCCTCGGCGATCTCGTCGTACGCCAGGTCGAACACCTCGCGCAGCACGAAGACCGCCCGCTCGGTCGGCGGCAGCGTCTCCAGCACCAGCAGCATGGCCGTCGAGACGCTGTCGGCCAGCTCGACGTCCTCGGCGACGTCCGGCGCGGTCAGCAGCGGCTCGGGGAGCCAGGTGCCGACGTAGTCCTCGCGCCTGCGCGCCAGGGTGCGCAGCCGGTTGAGCGAGAGGCGCGTCGTCATCCGCACGAGGTAGGCGCGCGGGTCGCGCACCTCCTCGACGAGGACGTCGGCCCACCGCAACCAGACCTCCTGAAGCACGTCCTCGGCGTCGGCGGCCGAGCCGAGCATCTCGTAGGAGACGGTGAAGAGCAGGTTGCGGTGGGTGGTGAAGACGTCCGTCGAGGTCACGCCGTGATCGTCCCAGCCTGCGCGAGCGGGAGCTCGCAGACGTCGCTGAATCCCTGCGAGGCGAGCCCCATCGCGGAGTTGAAGCGGGACCGCTCGTTCTCCACGGCGACCATCATGGTGAGCTCGACGACCGCGGCGTGGCCGAGCTGCCGGTCGAGGCTGGCCACCATCTCGTCGGTGACCTCGGGTGGCGTCGCGGTCATCGCCTCGGCGTAGGCCATCACCTCGCGCTCGACGTCGGTGAAGACGTCCGACTCACGCCACCGCGGCACCTCGCGGACCTTCGACTCGTCGAGCCCCTTGGTGTGCGCCAGGAAGTAGCCGAAGTCCATGCACCACGAGCAGCCGATCACGCCGGCGCTCGCCATCTCGGCGTACGCCTTGAGGTGCGGGTCGAGCGCCTTCCACCTCGCGACCTTCTGCTCGAAGCCGAAGACCGCCCTCATCACGGCCTTGTTGTGCCACAGCACGTAGGCGTTGTCAGGCACCTTGCCCCACATGCGCTTCGCGACGCGGGTCATCAGGGCGCCGTAGGCGCCGTCGATCGTGGCCTGCGGGATCCGGAACTGGCTGGGCATGGGGTGTCTCCTTCTGCGAGGTGTCTCCGTCAGACATCAAGACACCGCCCGCCGCAGGAGTGTGACAGCGTCCCGCTCCGGGGGGGCCCGAGCAGGTCAGAGGGTCCGGAGGAACGCGTCGACCGCGCGAGCCACCTCGAGGTGGATCTCGGCGGTGCGCACGGCGTCTCCGGTGCCCATCACGTGGTCGGCGTCCGCGACCTCGAGCACGTCGCAGCCGTCGTCGGCGAGCTCGGCGGCCACCGCCACGTCCCACAGCTCGTCGGCCAGTCCGCCCACGAGCAGCTGTCGGCCGGCGTTGGCGGCGATCGCCTCCGCCACCTTCGGCTCGACCAGCAGGGGCGTGAACCAGATCGCGTCGAGCCCCCGCTCGGCGGCGTACGACGACGCGAGGGTGCCGAGCGACTTGCCGACCACCACCACGTGGTCGGCGTCCTCGGCGGCGAGCGCGGCCTCGACGTGGCGGCGTACCCAGGGACCGGGCTCCTCCTCGCCGCGGCCGGTGGAGTCCCACCAGAGCTGCAGGACGGTGAAGCCGTGCTGCAGGAGCGCGAGCCGCGCGAAGTCGAGGAGCGGGGCGGTCGGCGAGTAGGCGCGTCCCGGGGCGACGAGGGCGAGCCCGCGGCTCGCACCGGCCGGCTCCCAGCGCGTCGGCAGTCCTCCGAAGGTCATGCCAGGGCCTCCTTGCTCGCCCGGAAGTATCCGACACCTCCGTGGAGGGTGAGGTCGACGTGGGCGCAGCCGGCGTCGAGGAGCCAGCGACGCGCTTCGCCCGAGGTGCACATGGGGCCGAGGATCCCGGCGCGGGCACCCGCCCAGTGCAGCGGGGCGTAGCGCGGCCCGGTGTCGGTGAAGAGCGAGCTGCCGGTGATCGCGCCGCCGGGGGTCAGGACGCGGACCATCTCCTCGATCGCGTGGTGCGGGTCGGGGAAGCAGTGCAGGCCGGTGAAGGACACCACGAGGTCGAAGGTGCCGTCCGCGAAGGGCAGGTCGCCGACGTCGGCCACCGTCGGTGTCACCTGGTCGGCCACCCCCAGACGCCGTGCCGTCGTCATCGCCCGCTCGAGCATCGTGGCCGAGATGTCGGCGGCGACGAGGTCGACGCCCTGGCCCGGGCGGAGGCCACGCAAGGCCACCCCCGAGCCGGTCGGCACGTCGAGGACGCGCGAGCCGGCCGGCACCGTGCCGAGCTCGGCGGCGGCGTCGTGGAGGAGGGACAGGTCGCTGCCCGTGCCGGCACGCCAGGCAGCGCCGCCGACCTGCTCGTGCTCGACGAGCCACGGGTAGACGTAGGACCAGAGCGGGTCCTCGTGCCAGCCACCCAGCCCGGGGAGCCTCACCTCACGGGCCCCACGTGAGCAGCTCGGGGCTGCGCAGCATCTCCGGGGGCACGCCGAAGGCGTCGACGAGGTCGACCGCGAGCGGCCTGATCCTGCGGCACAGCGCGTTTACCTCGCGGCTGATCGCCTTGGACCGGGCGCTGGAGAGGCGGCCGTGCTCCATGAACCAGGCCCGGTCGGCCTCGATCGTCGACAGGGCGTGCAGGTCGCAGAGCAGGTTCAGCGCCACCTTGAGGTCGCCGTCCGGGAGGGCTGCGGTCCTGGCGACGAAGGCCTCGAGCACCAGCCGCTCGGTGTGCGCGCGGGCCGCGGCGATGACGTGGTCCTGGACGCGGGAGAAGACGGCGCCGGGGTTGTCGCCCTGGTCGATGCCGCGCTTGAGGCGCCGGGCGACGCCGCCGATCATGTGCTCCTCGCGGAAGCGCAGCATCGCGAGCTGGTAGTTGGGGTCGAGCAGCCCCGCCTCCTGGTCCCAGCGGTCGCCGCCGGGCAGCAGGTCGCGCACGGACTGCACGAGCTTGTGCACCGAGGTGCGCTCGACGACGGTCTCGACCGCGAGCCCGGCGACGAAGCGGGCCATGCCGAACTGGTCCATGTCCTCGAACTCGCCGGCGTAGTCGGTGAGCAGGCCCTTGGCGACCAGCTGGAGCAGGACGTGGTTGTCGCCCTCGAAGGTGGTGAAGACGTCGGTGTCGGCCTTCAGCGCGGTGAACCGGTTCTCGCTGAGGTAACCGGCGCCTCCGCAGGCCTCGCGGCACTCCTGGATGGTGCGGGTCGCGTGCCAGGTGCCGAGCGCCTTGGTGCCCGCGGCGCGGGACTCCAGCATCCGTCGGGCGTGCTCGTCGCCGCCCTCCTCCGTGGGACCCGGGCCGGAGAAGACGTCGTGCAGCTGCCCGGCCACGACCTCCTGCGCGAAGTGGAGGGCGTACGTCCGGGCCAGGAGCGGCAACAGGCGGCGCTGGTGCATGCCGTAGTCGAGGAGCACCTGCTCCTCGTCGGGCGAGGTCGCCTCGAACTGGCGACGGCGCACCGAGTAGCGGAGTGCGATGGCGAGCGCGACCTTGGCGGCGTTGATGCCGGCGCCACCGACGCAGACGCGGCCCTGGACGAGGGTGCCGAGCATGGTGAAGAAGCGCTTGTTGGGGTTGTCGATCGGCGAGAGGTAGCGGCCCTCGGGGGTGACCTCGGCGAACTGGTTGAGCAGCGCAGTGCGCGGCACCCGGACCTCGTCGAACCAGATGCGCCCGTTGTCCACGCCGTTGAGGCCCATCTTGGGACCACAGTCCTCGATGCGGACGCCGTCGAGCACCCGGCCGCCCTTGCGGATCGGCACGACGAAGGCGTGCACGCCGTGCCGCTCCCCCGCCACGTCGAGCTGGGCGAAGACGACGGCGAGCTCGGCATGGGCGGCGGCGTTGCCGATGTAGTCCTTGCGGCTCGCGTCGTCGGGGGTGGTGATCATGAACTCCTGCGCCTCGACGTCGTACGTCGCGACGGTGCCGAGGGCCTGCACGTTGGAGCCGTGCCCGGTCTCGGTCATCGCGAAGCAGCCCATGGTGCGGCCGCTGACCAGGTCCGCCAGGTGCGCGTCGTGGTGGGTCTTCGTGCCGAGCTGCAGGATCGCGCCGCCGAAGAGGCCGAACTGAACGCCGACCTTGACCAGCACCGAGAGGTCGCCGAGGGCGAGGGTCTCGAACGCGGCGATCGAGGCACCGATGTCGCCGCCGCCGCCGTACTCGGTCGGGAAGCCCATGCCCGTCTGGCCGGTCTCGGCCATCATCACGACGACCTCCTTGACCCGCTCGCGGAAGTCGGCGCGGCTCATCTCCTCCTCGTCGACGAGGATCTGCGCGTGCTCGGCCAGGTTGGCACGGACCAGGTCGCGGACCTCGCGGTAGCGGCCGTCGAGCAGGGCGCGCAGCGCTTCGACGTCGACCTCGGGCTGGCGGTAGCCCGAGTCGTCGGCATGGATCCCTGCGTCGTCCACCTTCTCGACCACGGGCGACTCGGGCAGAGGCGTGGGCATCTCGTCGGCGATCGGGGGGACCTGCTCGGTGGCCATGGCACCCAAAGTAGTCCGGCGGGTAGGTTCACCGCGATGAACGTGTCAGATGCCACGCCCGTGGGGGTGATGCCCTACAACTACGCCGTCGTGGGCGTGCAGAAGGGCGGTACGTCGACGCTGGCGGTGACGCTGAACCAGCACCGGCTGGTCTGCCAGCCGCCCGACAAGGAGCGCCACTACTTCGACGACGAGACGGTCGACTGGTCGGCGCCCGACTACGACCGCGACTACACCGCCCCGCGGCGAGCGCCCGTCCACCGACTCGTCGGCGATGCGTCACCGACCTACCTCTACTGGCCGCACGCGCTGGAGCGGATGCGCGCCTACAAGCCGGACATGCCCCTGGTCGCCGTCTTCCGCGACCCGCTGGAGCGGCTGTTCTCCCACTGGGTGATGCTCCGCTCGCGCAACCTGGCCTGGCCCGACTGGCCCGACTTCCTCACCGAGTGGCCGCACACCTCGCTGCCCGACGAGGTGCCCGACGACGTCCGCACGATGCGGTGGCGGCACATGACCGGCCTGGCGCGCGGGTTCTACGGCGAGCAGCTCCAGCGCGGCTTCGAGCTGTTCCCCCGCCAGCAGTGGCTGCTGCTCGAGCTGCGCTCGATGCTGGCCGACTTCTCCGCCACGATCGACCGGACGACCGACTTCCTCGACCTGCCGCGGTTCGAGCAGGTGCCCCCGCTCCGCAACTGGCATGCCGGCGCGGACGCCGTACCGGGCACGGCGCCGACCGCCGACGACGTGTCCCGCCTGGCCGAGCTCTACGCCAAGGACCTCGCGGTCTTCGAGGAGCTCTCCGGCATCGACACCTCGGCCTGGCCGACCCGCCTCGTCCTCGACGGCGGGATGGACCCCGCCGAGCTCGCCTCCCGCTTCGCGCGCAAGGTGCGCTGACGGCTGTTGGGGTGGGGTGTCGTCGCTGGAGTCCCCGGATATCCGGTGACCGCCCTGCTTACAGGTAAACTCGGGTGCTAGGTCCCCTCAGGGGCGGGCGAAGAAGTTCGGCGCCCGCCAGTAGTACATCGACTCCTGGCTCACGTTCCGCCCGGTGCGCGGGGCGTGGACGATCTGGCCGTCGCCGACGTAGATCGCGACGTGGTAGATCGAGCTCGGGCTGCTCGATGACCCCCAGAAGACCAGGTCACCGGGCACCAGCTGGCCGGCGGAGATCCGCGTGGACTGGGAGTACTGCGCGACCGAGTAGTGCGGGAGCGACTTCCCGCCGCTGGCCCAGGCGGCCGCGGTGAGGCCCGAGCAGTCCCAGGTGTCCGGTCCCGCGGCGCCGTAGCGATAGGGCTCGCCGATCTGCGCCTGCGCGAACGCGATCGCGGCCGTCGCGTCACCGGTCGGGGGCGGTGGCGGGGGTGGCGGTGGCGGTGGCGGTGGGGTCGGCGGGAGCGTCGGGGTCGGGGTCGCGCTCGGCGTGGGCGTCGGGGTCGGCGTCGGGGTCGGCGTCGGCGTGGCGGTCGGCGTGGCGGTCGGCGTGGCGG
>CZKB01000003.1_pt1 | contig 62179 bp, 63 predicted proteins | sample 1657981 | NCBI WGS metagenome assembly CZKB01 (sample SAMEA3501707, study PRJEB10267) | metagenome | biome: nitrite oxidizing laboratory bioreactor; material: liquid mineral medium | place: Austria | collected 2011-12-21 | reverse complement strand
GGCCTTCACCTATCTACGGCTTGCCGTATCCGATCGAACAACGTGCCTGGGCATCACAGCTAGTCGCGTCGCCCGGCGTCGCCGCACAGGCGACGTCGGGCGTGGCGCCACCACGCGACGCAATGGGAAACTCGGCCGCTACAGCATGAAGGCGACCATGACTCACACCGTTTCCTGGACCGACGGACGTTGGACGAACGAACCCGCCGACGTCACGACCGACTCCGATGGCCTGCACGTCACGGCCCGGAAAGGTAGCGACGCCTGGCGCCTCACGTCCTACGGCTTCATCCACTCCACTGAGCACGCGCTCTTGACCACACTGGAGCCCGAGTCTGCACTCGAGGTGCAGTTCCATCTTGACTTCACCGACCAGTTCGACCAGGCCGGCATCTTCGTCAAGGTCGACGACGAGTCGTGGATCAAGGCTGGGGTCGAGCTCAGCGATGGAGAAGAGAGCCTCGGCGCTGTCGTGACCAGGGGCTCATCGGACTGGTCTCTGTCACCCGTGCCGAGCTGGGCAGGGCGGTTGGTGACCGTCCGAGGCAGCTGGTCGGGCAACGCGCTCACTGTGCGCGCGCGGGTGGACGATGAATCCTGGAGACTCGTTCGCGTCGCGCCGCTGGATGCGGTCGCACCAGTCACTGCAGGGCCATTCTGCTGCGCGCCGACCCGGGCTGGCCTCACTGTCCACTTCACGTCGTGGCGCACCACCCCGCCAGACCCCAGCCTGCACCCAGGCGCCTGAGCCGTCTCGTGAGTGCGTGAGCTGCCCTGCCAGAAGGGGATCGTCCACTGGTCGCCACGTCCCGTTGTCATGGCCCCCTGTCGGTACGCCGATGCAGACTGTCCGGCATGGCGAGATTCGAGGATCAAGACCTGACGGACGCCGAGTTCCGCGAGTGCGACATGACTCGGGCCCGCCTGATCGGCGTGGTGATGCAGGACGCCGTCATCGACGGGTTGGTCAGCAACCTGGTGGTCAACGGTGTCGAAGTGGCGTCGTACGTCGAGGCCGAGCTGGACCGGCGGCATCCGGTGCGGCCGCTGATGCGATCGATCGACCCGGCTGACCTACGGGAAGCCGAGCGGCACCTGCGGGCCAGCTGGGAGGCAACGATCGCGCGCCTCCGCGGCACGGCTCACGGGTTGGAGCACCAGCGCGTCGGCGGCGAATGGTCGGCGGTCGAGACCCTGCGCCACCTGGTCTTCGTGCACGACTCGTGGTTCCGTCGCTGCTGCCTGGGATCACCTCAGCCGTTCACCGCAATTGGGTTGGCATCGGACTTCGTGCCTGACCAGGAAGCGCAGGGTCTGGATCGAGCGGCGGCACCTGATCTCGATCAGGTGCTCGCAGTCCGCAAGGAGCAGGCCGACGAGCTGGAGCGTTGGTTGGCGACCGTGACGGTCGACGAGCTGTCGGCGGTCGCGTCGGTGCCTGCCGGACCGAGCTGGCCGCCCTACGCAGCGGGGAAGACCGTGCCCGAGTGTCTGCACGTGGTCCTTAACGAGGAGTGGGAGCATCACCGGTTCTGCGTGCGCGACCTCGATCTGCTGGAGGGGTGACCGCGCGGTCTCGGTCTACGCCAGCAGCACGTACGACCCGAGCGCGACCAGCCAGGACACGAACGACCCCAGCAGGAAGTACTCAGTCAGCTGGTGGATCCGCTCCTGGTCGCGGCGTGAAGAGAGCTCGGGGAACCGCAGCAGGCCCTTCGCCGCGACGACGACCGAAGCCGCGGTGACCTGACCGCCCAGCGCGAGCGCGAGGATGAAGACGCGCTCCAGGGGGCCGAGGAGCCTGCCGCCCTTGAGCTTCGTCGGTGGCATCCCGCCGTCGGCGCGCGGGTGGATCGTGCCGGTGGACTTGAGGACCAGCCGGACCAGCACGTTGCCGGTGGAGAGCTGGATGCCGAAGGCGCCGAGCACCAGGAGGAAACGGTCGGCGGAGACGTCGCCGAGCGCGGGCAGGGTCACCGAGTCGAGCCAGGAACCCAGCGGGCCACCTGCGGCAGGCGCGAGACCCGAGCACGCAACGGCCGTGGACAGGGCGACGACGAACACCGTCAGGGGCAACCAGGCACGGCCGTCGTCGCCGAAGCCCCACGTCACCGAGAGCCCCCAGACCAGCACGACAGCGACGATCACGAAGAGTGCCAGCACGTCGCGGCCCGAGGTGAGCCCGGAGAGCACCCCGATCACGAGCGCCACCAGGGCGCCCACGCACTCGGGGAAGAACCTGACCCTGCGCACCGCGTGCGCCAGGTCGGTCACGGCGAAGCCGATCAGGAGGATCCCGAGCCAGCTCATCGACTCTCCTTCCTCACAGGTCTCGCAGCAGCTCGTCGGCTGCCAGCACGACGCCGATGCCCTCCGAACGGACCCGCTGGGAGACCGCCGAGGGGCTGATGCCCAGGTCGTCGGCGATGTCCTGCTGGCGCCGTCCCCTCATCAGACCATCCAGCACCGACATCGACCGCTCCGACAGGCCGGTGACGACGACGTCCCGCGACATGAGGGCGGCGTTCACCAGTGCCGGCTCGGGCCCCTGCTCGCCCTCCGCAGCGACGTACGCCGTCCGGACCGCGCGCAGCGGCGCCTTGCGCTCGTAGGCCTCGACGGTCTCGATCGCGGCCCGGGCCGCCCACCAACCGGGACCGTCCTCGACGCGCGGCTCCTCGGACAGCACGAGCACCCGCCCCCAGCCGATGCCCTGTCGTACGTCGACGTCGGGCAGCAGCGCCATCCGCAGCCGCAGCGTCGCCCCGATCGCCGCGCCGAGGCTGGCGAAGATGCCCTGGAACTCGTCACCCAGGCCGATGCGCAGCGGCACCGGGGGTGCGTACTCCTCGTTGATCGCATCGATCGCCTGCTCGAACCGCGCGTGCACCGCGGCGCGGTCGACGCTCCGGCGTGAGCCCACCAGGTCGCCGATGACGGTGACTGAAGCCTTTTCCTTCACCTCATCCATATGAAGAGCATACCTTCTCTCAGACAGGATGAAGTCCAAGCATTCATTCCCAGAAGACCCGTTCGACCACGGCGTGTGCCCGACGGGTGGTGCGGAGGTAGTCGTTGACCATCTGGTCCGAGGAGCCTTGCGGGTAGCCCAGCACCCGCGCCACCGCCGCCCGCTCACGGGCGTCGCGCGGCAGCTGGTCGGCCGGGCGGCCGCGCACGAGGGTGACCGCGTTGCGCACCCGGCTCACCAGGCGCCAGGCCTCGGCGAGCGTGCCCGCGTCGTCCTCCGCGATCAGCCCGGCAGCGGTCGCTGCCTCCAGCGCGGGCAGCGTCTGCGGCGTCCGCAACGCCTCGACCCGGCCCGCGTGCCGCATCTGCAGCAGCTGGACGGTCCACTCGACGTCGGCCAGTCCCCCGCGCCCCAGCTTGAGGTGGGTCTGGCGGTCGGCCCCGCGGGGCAACCGCTCGACGTCGACGCGCGCCTTGATCCGGCGTACCTCGACCACGTCGGTCTCCGAGATGCCGTCCGCGGGGAACCGCAGCGGGTCGATGAGCGCGGTGAACTCGCGCCGCAGCTCCTCGTCACCTGCCACCGGGTCGGCACGCAGCAGCGCCTGGAACTCCCACACGTGCGACCACTTCGCGTAGTAGGCGGCGTACGACTCCACGGTGCGGACCATCGGGCCGTTCTTGCCCTCCGGGCGCAGGTCGGGGTCGACCTCCAGCGGGGGGTCGCTGGCCGGCAGCGACAGGAGGCGACGCACCTCCGAGACCACCGCCGTGGCGAACGACGAAGCGACCTGCGGCTCGACGCCCTCGACGGGGTCGTGCACGAACATCACGTCGGCGTCGCTGCCGTAGGACAGCTCGAAGCCGCCGTAGCGCCCCATCGCGATCACCGCGATCCGGCTCGGCGCCGCGTCGAGGTCGCGCTGGCGCCGCACCGACTCGGTGGCGATGTCGAGGGTGGCCTGCAGGGTGGCGTCGGTGAGCCGGCTCAGGCCCCGGCCGACGACGGCCACGTCGGTGCCGGCGACGAGCTCGCCGCACGCGAGGCGCAGCAGCTCGCGGCGGCGTACGGCCCGGACCGCCACGACCGCGGCCTCGGGCGAGTCGGCGCGCTCTACCAGCGCCTCCATCTCGGTGAGGGCGGCCTCGGCGCTGAGCGGCTCGAGCGACTCCCCCAGCATCTTCACGCCGCGCGGCTCGCGCTCGAGCAGGTCGGTGGCGTAGCGCGAGGTGCCGAGGACGTACGCCAGCCGCTCGGCGACCTCGCCCTCGTCGCGCAGCATCGTGAGGTACCACGGCGTCCGACCGAGGCTCTCGCTGATCCGCCGGAAGCCGAAGAGCCCGGCGTCGGGGTCGGGCGAGTCGGCGAACCACTCCAACAGCACCGGGAGCAGCGTGCGCTGGATGTCGGAGGTGCGCGAGACGCCGCTGGTGAGCGCCTCGAGGTGGCGCAGCGCCGCCTTCGGGTCGGCGTAGCCGAGCGCAGCGAGCCGCGCCTCGGCCGCTTCGAGCGAGAGCCGGGCCTCGGGTCCGGCGAGCTTGGCGACCGCGCCGAGGAGCGGACGGTAGAAGAGCTTCTCGTGCAGCCGGCGCACCTCGCGGCGGTGGTAGCGCAGCTGCTTGTCGAGCTGCGCGACGGGCTCGGAGAAGAGCCCGAGCGAGCGGCCCAGCCGGCGCAGGGACGCCTCGTCGTCGGGCAGGACGTGGGTACGACGCAGCTGGTGCAGCTGGATCCGGTGCTCGAGGGTGCGCAGGAAGGTGTAGGCCTCGTGCAGCTTCTCGCCGTCCTCGCGGCCGACGTAGCCGCCGGCGGTCAGCCGGGCGAGCGCGCTCAGGGTGGCGCCCTCGCGCAACGACGGGTCGGCGCGGCCGTGGACGAGCTGGAGCAGCTGGACGGCGAACTCGACGTCGCGCAGCCCGCCCGGGCCGAGCTTGAGCTGACGGTCGACCTCGCGCGCCGGGATGTGCTCCACGACCCGACGCCGCATCGCCTGCACGTCGCCGACGAAGCCGTCCCGCTCGGCAGCGCTCCACACCATCGGCTCGATGACCTCGAGGTAGTCGCGTCCGAGCTCGGCGTCGCCGGCCACCGGCCGGGCCTTCAGCAGCGCCTGGAACTCCCAGGTCTTGGCCCACTTCTCGTAGTAGCCGCGGTGGCTGGCGAGCGTGCGGACCAGTGGCCCCTGGCTGCCCTCGGGTCGCAGGTTGGCGTCGACCGGCCAGATGCTGCCCTCGCGCGTGTGGTCGGAGCAGATCCGCATCAGGTGCGAGGCCAGCTGGGTGGCGGCACGCAGGGCCGTGCCCTCGTCGGCGCCCTCGACGGGCTCGTAGGCGAAGACCACGTCGACGTCGGAGATGTAGTTGAGCTCGTGGCCGCCGCACTTGCCCATCGCGATCACGGCCAGCCGGGCGGTGGCGGCCGTCTCCCCCACGCGGGCACGAGCCACCGCGAGCCCGGCCTCGAGCGTCGCAGCGGCGAGGTCGGAGATCTCGGCGGCCGCGTCGTCGAGGCCGACGTGGTGGGCCAGGTCGCGCGACGCGAGCCGGAGCAGCACCCGGCGGTACTCCACCCGCAGCGCGTCGACCGCGTGCGCGTCCGGCAGCGACGACACGGGCGTCGCGTCCTGGGGATCGGCGCCGACCGCGGTGAGCAGGCACTCGCGCACGGCGTACGCCGGCATCCGGGTGCTGCCGAGCGTCGGGTCGGTGAGCTCGCGCCAGTGCTCGGGGTGGCGGACCAGGTGCGTGGTCAGCGCGGCGCTGGCACCGAGCACGCAGCACAGCCGCATGGCCGTGCCCTCGTCGTCGGCGAGCTCGGCGAGCATGGCCGGCCCCGACCCCGGGTCCTGCTCGTCGAGGGCGTCGGAGAGCCGCAGCAACCCGGCGAGCGCGGCATCGGGGTCGGCGGTGGCGGCCAGGTGGTCGGTGAGCGGACGACCGGCCTCACCCAGCCGCTCGATGCCCTCCGCCGCGGCGGCCCCGTCGACGAAGCCGATCCGCACGAAGGAGCCGGTGGACGTCATCGCGCTCCCCTGACGATCCCCGCGAAGCGCTCGACGATCGGCTGCCAGTGCTCCGTCAGCGCTGCAGCGGCCGTCGCGATGTCGGCGAGCACGCGCTCCTGGTCGATGCCCATCGAGACGTGGTCGTCGCGGTCGGACTCGGCCCAGCGCCGCAGGATCTCGACGTCGACCTCCGGGTGCGCCTGGACGCCCCACGCCCGCGGAGCGAGGCGCGCGACCTGCACCGCGCCGTCGGGGGTGCGGGCCAGCACGACCGCTCCGTCGGGCAGGTCGACGACGACGTCGTTGTTCCAGTGCACCGCGACCTCCGCGCCCGTGTGCCCGCCGACCCAGTCGTCGGTGGCCGCCTCCGCGCTCCAGCCCACCGGCTCCAGGCCGACGGTCTGGCCGCGTGGGTTGCGCGCGACGCGGCCGCCGAGGGCGGCGGCGATCACCTGGTGGCCCAGGCAGATCCCCAGCATCGGCGTGCCTGCCGCCGCGGCGGCGCGGACCCGGTCCTTCAGCGGCGCCAGCCACGCGACCGTCTCGTCGTCGTGGGCGCCCATGTCACCGCCCAGCACCAGCGCGCCGTCGTACGCCGTCAGGGCGGGGATCTCGTCCCCCGCGTAGGGCCGGCACACCTCCAGGGTGCATCCGGCGGCCTCGAGCCAGTCGCCCACGAGGTGGGCAGGGCAGGACTCCTGGTGCTCGACCACGAGGACCCGCGCGCTCACCCCGTCACGCTCCCCGTCACCCTCCGCGACCCGGTCAGAGGACCGGCAGCATCCGGTCGCGCTCGAAGGCGGAGACCTGGGTGCGGTACTCCTCCCACTCCGCGCGCTTGTTGCGCAGGAAGAAGTCGAAGACGTGCTCGCCCAGCGTCTCGGCGAGCAGCTCGGAGTCCTCCGCGATGCCGATCGCGTCCACAGGCTCTTGGGCAGCGGCGCGATGCCGAGGGCCTTGCGCTCGCGCTCGGTCAGCGACCAGACGTCGTCCTCGGCCTCGCGGGGCAGCTCGTAGCCCTCCTCGATGCCCTTCATGCCGGCGGCGAGCGTCACGGCGAAGGCGAGGTAGGGGTTGCAGGCCGGGTCGATCGTGCGGAGCTCGACGCGCGTCGACTGGCCCTTGTTGGGCTTGTACATCGGCACGCGGACCATCGCGGACCGGTTGTTGTGGCCCCAGCAGATCGAGGACGGCGCCTCGCCGCCGCCGAGCAGCCGCTTGTAGGAGTTGACCCACTGGTTGGTCACCACGCTGATCTCGCTGGCGTGGCGCAGGATCCCGGCGATGAACTGCCGCCCGGTCCGGGACAGCTGGTACTGGGCGCCGGCCTCGAAGAAGGCGTTGCGGTCACCCTCGAAGAGCGACACGTGCGTGTGCATGCCCGACCCGGGGTGGGTGGTGAACGGCTTGGGCATGAAGGAGGCCCAGATGTCGTGGCTCAGCGCCACCTCACGCACCACGGTGCGGAAGGTCATGATGTTGTCGGCGGTGGTCAGGGCGTCGGCGTAGCGGAGGTCGATCTCCTGCTGGCCGGGGCCGCCCTCGTGGTGGCTGAACTCGACCGAGATGCCCATCGCCTCGAGCATGGTGATCGCGTCGCGGCGGAAGTCCGCGCCGCGCGACTGGGCGGTGTGGTCGAAGAAGCCGCTGCGGTCCACCGGCTCGGGCTCGTCGCCCTTCCCGGGCACGTCCTTGAACAGGTAGAACTCGATCTCGGGGTGCGTGTAGAAGGTGAACCCCTGGTCTGCGGCCTTGCTGAGCGTGCGCTTGAGGACGTGGCGCGGGTCGGCGTACGACGGGCTGCCGTCGGGCATCACGATGTCGCAGAACATGCGGGCCGTGGTCGGCCCACCGTCCTCGCCGGTGCGCCAGGGCAGGATCTGGAACGTCGAGGCGTCCGGGTGGGCGAGCATGTCGGACTCGTAGACGCGGGCGAAGCCCTCGATGGCCGAGCCGTCGAAGCCGATGCCCTCGTCGAAGGCGTTCTCCAGCTCCGCCGGAGCCACGCTCACGCTCTTGAGGAAGCCGAGCACGTCGGTGAACCACAGCCGCACGAACCGGACGTCACGCTCCTCGAGCGCGCGGAGTACGAAGTCCTCTTGCTTGCCCATGGCACCAGCCTAGGGGTCACGTGCGGGACGGCCCGCACGTGACCACGCCCGTAGGCGCAGGTGCCGGTCAGCGGCAGATGTTGACGTCCTGCGACCCGAGCACGCCGTCCCACACCTCGCGCATCGGCGGGAGCCAGCTCAAGGTGGTCGGCACGAAGGCGATGCTGCCGTCGACCTCCTCGTGGACCCCGGCCACCCGGACCTTCTCGACGACGAGCGGGACGGTGACCCGGCGGCTGCGCACGCCCTCCCAGCAGGCCGACGCCTTGCGCTTGGTGACGGCCTCCTCGAAGGTGATGGCGTCGCCGACGTGCTGGCCGTTGTAGCGCCAGGCGACGGTCGTGAGGTAGCCGGTGTGGCCCTCCCACGGTGCGACCACGGTGGCCGACATGCCCCAGGTGCGCCGGGTGGGGATCGTGAAGGTGACCCTCCCGTCCTCGACCTCCTTGGTGCGGGACTCCCAGACGTGGACGACGTCGGCGTCGAGGGTGCTGCGCGCGTTGACGAGCTGGACCTCGCAGCCCTCGCAGTCCTCGACGGTGAAGGTCAGCGCGGTGCGCGGCGCGGCGGCGCGGACGTCGCCGTCCGGCGCGGCGGGCGCGGCTGCGGACGGCGCGGCGAGGGCGGCGAGCAGGGCGGCGCCGGCGGCGGTGCGGACGGTCGTGCGGACGGTGGTGCGGACGGTCATGGATCTCTCTCCCCGTGATGGTGCGGACTCAGACTGGACGCACCTGTGCGGAGAAAGGTTGCACGACCTCAGTCGTCGCCCAGCGTGTTGCGCTCGAGCTCGGCCAGCGTCGGGCGGCCCCGGTTGCAGAACACCTCCAGGTCGACCGAGTTGCGGCCGTCGCTGAAGACCGCGTCGACGTCGTCGTCGGGGCCCTTCTCCCAGCTCACCACCCGCCAGCCGGCCGCGCGGTCGGGCCGCGCGGCGACGCCGTACGCCCAGGTGTCGCGGCACTCGACGACGAAGGCGCCCCACTCGCCGGACACCTCGTCGCGGACCTTCGGCCCGTCGGGCGACGGCACGTCCGTCAGCTGCACCGAGGTGTCGCGGGCGACCTCGTCACCGACCGGGCCGCGGTCGCGGATCGTGGCGCCGACGGTCGAGATGGCGAGCACCCCGGCGAGCACCGCGACGGCGGTGACGGCGGCCCACAGGCCGACGAGCAGCATCCGACGTCTCACGGCCCCATCGTGCCCGGTCGGCGACCGCTCCCGCCCCATCAGGAGGTCAGGAGGTGGTTAAGGGACGGCTAAGGACGGCGTCGCGCGCGGTCGCGGACGGTACGGTCCCTGCGTGGCGGAGGTGCTGATCATCGAGGACGACGACCGGATCAGGCCGTTGCTGGTCAAGGCCCTGCGCGAGCTCGGGCACACCGTCACCTCGGCGCCGTCCGGCATGGCCGGGCTGCAGCTCGCCGTCGACTCCTCCCCCGACCTCGTCGTCCTCGACCTCGGCCTGCCCGACGTCGACGGCACCCAGGTGCTGTCCATGCTGCGCGCGGTGAGCCAGGTGCCCGTCATCATCGCCAGCGCGCGCGACGACGACCCGTCCCTCGTCGGCGCGCTCGACGCCGGCGCGGACGACTACGTGGTCAAGCCCTTCACCAGCGCCCAGCTCGACGCGCGGGTCCGCGCGGTGCTGCGGCGGGTCGAGTCGGGGCGCGAGCGTCCCGCGACGCTCAGCGTCGGCGGTCTCACCATCGACCTGGCCGGGCGGCGCGTGCACCTCGACGGCCGCGAGGTCGAGCTGACGCCGCGCGAGTTCGACCTCCTCGCGCACCTCGCCGAGCGGCCCGGCGAGGTGGTGACCAAGCGCGACCTGCTGGTCGAGGTCTGGCGGCAGCCGTGGGGCGGGTCGGACAAGACCGTCGACGTCCACCTGTCCTGGCTGCGTCGCAAGCTGGGCGAGACCGCCGCCGCGCCACGCTACCTGACCACGGTCCGCGGCGTCGGCGTACGGCTCGCGCCCCCCGACGACCAGCCGGCCGAGGGCGACTGAGGTGCGGCGCAGCCTCCTCGTCACGGCCGCGGCGGCGATCTCGATGGTGCTGCTCGCGATGCTCGTGCCGATGGCGATCCTGGTCCGCAGCTATGCGCTGGAGGACCGCCTGGCCCGGGCCGCGCTCGAGGTGCAGGCCGTCGAGACCGTGGTGTCGCGACACGACGACATGGGCTCGGTCGCGGTCTACGTCGACCGGCTCAACGACGACGAGCCGCACTCCCGGGTCACGGTGCTCTACCCCGACGGCACCGGCGTGGGGCCGGACCCGGGCGAGGACGCGCGGGTGCTCGACGCCCGCAACACCGGCCGCGCGCGGGTCGACGACGTGCCCGGCGGCTCGCAGATCCTGGTCCCGGTCTCGCGCGGCGGGAACTCCGCGCTCCCCTCGCAGACCCCGGTGATCCGGGTGGTCGTGGACGAGCCCGGCCTCGACTCGGTCGTCGGCGTCGCGTGGGGACTGCTCGCGCTGCTGGCGCTCGTCCTGCTCGCCGGCTCGCTCGTCGTCGTCGACCGGCTCGGCCGGTCCTTCGTGCAACCCATCCGGCGCCTCGCCACGCACACGCAGTCGCTCGGCCGCCCCGGCGAGCCGGCCCCGGTGGCCCGCATCGACGGCCCCGCCGAGGTGCAGGAGCTCGGCGCTGCGATCGACCGGCTGGTCGGTCGGATCCAGCTGCTCCTCTCCCGCGAGCGCGAGTCGGTGGCCGACCTGTCCCACCGGCTGCGCACGCCCGTGACGGCGCTGCGGCTGCGCGTCGAGGCGGTCGAGGACGCCGACCTGCGCGAGCGGCTGGGCGGCGACCTCGACGCGCTGCAGGCGACCGTGGACGAGATCGTGCGGGAGGCCCGGCGGTCCGAGCGCGAGGGCCTCGACCCCCGCACCGACGGCGTACCCGTCCTCGCGGAACGCGTACGCCACTGGGCGCCACTCGCCGAGGACCTCGGCCGCCCCTTCGAGCTCGACCTGGCCACCTCCGGCCCGCTCCTGCGCACCAGCCGGGCCGACCTCGAGGCGATGGTGGACGTGCTGCTCGACAACGTCTTCACCCACACCGCCGACGACGACGCCGTCCGCGTCACGCTGACCTCGGACGACGACCGGGTCGAGCTCGTGGTCGAGGACGCCGGCCCCGGCCTGCCGGGCGGCCTGGACGCGACCGGGCGCGGCGCCAGCGGGGCCGGGTCGACCGGCCTGGGGCTGTCCATCGCCAGCCGCACCGCCGAGGAGTCCGGCGGCGAGCTGCGGACCGGCTCCTCGGACATGGGTGGAGCCCGGGTCGCCATCACCTTGCGGACGGCCTGACCCGGGCTCCCGTGCCCCATGGGGGCGACTGCGCTCAGACAGTCACCTTCACCGAGCACCCCGAGCCGCCGGCCGGCGTCACGGTGAGCCGGAACGTGTCGGAGCCGGCGGTGTTGCGCCGCCAGGTGTCGACGTCGATCTCGCCCTCGCGGTCGGCGGTGCGGACCTTCGAGGTCACGACCTTGCCGTCGTGCTGGATCGCGACGCGCCACGAGCTGCCCGGCTTCGCGTTGTCGAGGTCGGCGTCGACCTCGAAGCCGCCGCGCTCGCGGTCCACGTTGAGCTCGTACGTCGCCCCGGCGCAGGTGCCGGTGCGCTCGGTGTCGGCGTGGGCGGGCGCGGTGACCAGGACGGTCGAGCCCGCGGCGGCGGCGACGGCGACGCCGGCGACCAGGATCTTCTTCATGTCGTTCTCCTCAGAGGTCCGTGGGTGGTGGGTCGGTGGTGCGGTGTCGCTCAGGACGCGAGCGAAGCCGTGCACGGCTCGCCGTCGGCCGGGGTGAAGGTGGCGGTGTAGGTCGGGTCCGCCGTGTTGTCGGCAGTGAACGCGTCGACGTCGATCTCGCCGTCCGCGTCGGTGGTGCGGGTGCCGTCGAGCAGGGCCGTGTCCCCGCGGAGCAGGGCCACCTCCCACGTCTCACCGGGGCCGGACGACTGGATCTCGGCGCTCACCTCGATGCCGCCGTCCTCGGCCTCCATGCTGAGCTCCCACGTCGCGCCGCCGCACGTGCCGCGCTCCGTGGTCTGCGCCTCCGCCGAGCGGTCGACGGCCCACCACGTCCCGGCACCGGCCACGACCACGGCCGCGGCGACGCCGCCGATGACAAGCTTCTTCTGCACTGTTCCTCCTCCTCGATCGACGCCGGTGCGGCGCCACGGGAAGAGGTTCGCGGGAGCGCGGCTAACCCCGCTCCAGCCGGCCGTTAAGGGCAGGCAAAGGCAGTGACCCCGCCGTCAGGAGACGGGCACGTCCCGCTCGATCTCGGCCAGCCAGGCGGTGCCCTTGGCGTCGCTCGGCATCCGCCAGTCGCCGCGCGGGCTCATCGTCCCGCTCGGGCTGACCTTGGGCCCGTTGGGCAGCGCGGAGCGCTTGAACTGGTTGGCGAAGAACCGCTTCACGAAGACCTGCAGCCACGTGCGGACCTCCTCGAGCGTGTACGCCACCCGGGCCTCGTCGGGGAAGCCGGGCGGCCACTCGCCGCTCTCGAGGTCCTGCCACGCGTGCCACGCGAGGAAGGCGATCCTGCGCGGGCGGAAGCCGTGGCGCACCACGAGTGCCAGGGTGAAGTCCTGGAGGTTGTAGGGGCCGACGGTGTCCTGGGTGGCCTGCGGCTTCTTGCCCTCCTCGACCGGGATCAGCTCGGGGGTGATCTCCTGGTCGAGGATCTCGCCGAGCAGCTCGCCGACGGTCGCGTCGAACTCACCGTGGCTGATCACCCAGCGGATCAGGTGCTGCACGAGCGTCTTCGGGACGCCGGCGTTGACCGTGTAGTGCGACATCTGGTCGCCCACGCCGTAGGTGCACCAGCCGAGCGCGAGCTCGGAGAGGTCGCCGGTGCCGACGACGATGCCGCCGCGCTGGTTGGCGAGCCGGAAGAGGTAGTCGTAGCGCAGGCCCGCCTGGACGTTCTCGAAGGTGACGTCGTAGACCTTCTCGCCGTCGGCGTAGGGGTGGCCGAGGTCCTTGAGCATCTGCTCGGCGGCCGGGCGGATGTCGAGCTCCTCGAAGGTCACGCCGAGCGCCTGCGAGAGCCGGGTGGCGTAGGACTTGCTGGTCGAGCCGGTCGCGAAGCCGGGCATCGTGAAGGCGAGCACGTCGCTGCGCGGGCGCCCGAGCCGGTCCATCGCCTTGCAGGCGACGATCAGCGCGTGCGTGGAGTCGAGGCCGCCACTGACGCCGATGACGGCCTTGGGCGAGCCGATCGCGGTGAGCCGCTGCTCGAGGCCGGAGACCTGGATGTTGTAGGCCTCGTAGCAGTCGAGCGCGAGGCGCTCGGGGTCGTCGGGCACGAACGGGTAGCGGTCGACCTTGCGGAGCAGCCCGATGTCGCCTGCCGGCGGCTCGAGCTGCCACTCGACGGTGCGGAACCGGTTGACCCGCTCGCGGTGGGTGCGGCGGTTGTCGTCGAAGGTGACCTGTCGCATCCGCTCCTGGCGCACCAGGTCGAGGTCGACGTCGACCACCGTGCGGCGCGGCCCGTCGGGGAACCGCTCGCTCTCCCCCAGCAGCGAGCCGCACTCGTAGACCATCGTCTGGCCGTCCCAGCTCAGGTCGGTGGTCGACTCCCCCTGCCCCGCCGCCGCATAGACGTACGCCGCCGCACAGCGCGCGCTCGCACTGCGGACCAGCAGCCGACGGTCCTCCGCGCGGGCCACCGTGATCGGTGAGCCGCTGAGGTTCGCCAGCACCGTCGCCCCGGCCAGCGCTGCCTCCGCGCTCGGCGGGACCGGCACCCACATGTCCTCGCAGACCTCGACGTGCAGGTCGAGGCCGGGCACGTCGAGGCAGCGGAAGATGAGGTCCGGGCCGAAGCGGACGTCGTGCCCGGCGACGGTGATCCACTCGAGCTCGCGGTCGTCGCCGGGAGCGAACCAGCGGCGCTCGTAGAACTCGCGGTAGTTGGGGAGGTAGGACTTCGGCGCGACGCCGAGGATCGCGCCGCGGTGCACCACGACGGCGCAGTTGAAGACCCGGTTCTCGTGCACCAGCGGTGCGCCGACGACCAGGGCGGTCATCAGGTCCTCGCTGGCCGCGACGATCTCCGCGATCGCCTCCTCCACCGCGCCCAGCAGGGTGTCCTGCAGGAAGAGGTCGTCCACCGAGTAGCCGGTCAGGCACAGCTCGGGGAACACCGCGACCGCGACGTGGTCGTCGTGGCAGGCGCGCGCCTGCTCGATGACGGTGGCCGCGTTGGCGGCGGGGTCGGCGAGGTGCACGGGCAGGGTCACGGCCGCGATGCGGGCGAACCCCTGGGCGTAGGCGGAGTAGAAGTCCACGCGCTCACTCTAGGGATGCCGCCCCTCCCGCTCCCCGCCCACGGGGGTAGTCCACCGGCAAACGGTCGTCCCACAGCCCCAGCGACAGCCGAAACCCGGTGGACTACCCCCGCCCAGCAGCGCGAAGGTGCTCGTATGCCCACCGATCCGGCCCTCGACATCAGCCGCTGCGTCACCGACGACGACTACGAGGCCTGGCGCCAGGTGCGGATCGCGGTCCTCCCCTACGAGCGGACCGTGTCGGTGGCCGAGCTCCGCGAGAACGACTCGCCCGACCGGCTGATGGTGCTCGCCCGCGAGGACGGCGTCGTCGTCGGCCACGGCCTGTCCGACCGGTCGGACAGCGCCGGGGGCGGCTCGGTGATCCCCCGCGTGCTGCCCGAGCACCGGCGCCGCGGCATCGGCACCGCGCTGCTGCACCACCTGGTCGCGCACGTCGAGACCCTGGGCGTCCCGACGCTGCGGGCCGGTGCCGACGACGAGGGCTCGCTGGCCTTCGCCCACCGCTTCGGGTTCACCGAGGTCAACCGGGAGGTCGAGCAGACCTTCCACCTCGACGGCCCGGTCGAGCCGACGCCCACCCCCGCCGGCATCGAGGTCGTCACGGCCCAGGATCGTCCCGGTCTGTGGGAGGCGGCGTACGAGCGGTTCGGGCTCGAGGCGATCGCCGGCCTCTCGGTCGACACCCCGCTCGACGTGAGCCCGGAGAACTGGGTACGCGAGTGGCTGGGCGACCCGATGTTCCTGGCCCTGGCCGACGGCGAGGTCGTCGGCTGCGCCGGTCTCGGCCTCGACCCGGACAACCCCACCCGTGCCGAGCACCTCCTCACCGCCGTACGCAGCGACTGGCGCGGTCGCGGGCTCGCGGTCCACCTCAAGCAGCGCACCCTCGCCTGGGCAGCCGAGCACGGGCTCACCGAGGTCTACACGTGGACGCAGGACGGCAACGCCGCGATGCGCGCCCTCAACACGCGGCTGGGCTATGCCACGACGCGCGTCGGGATCCAGCTCGCCCGGCCGCTGCACCAGGACTGAACCGGCGCACGAGGGCCTTTACCGCCGTCCGCCGCCCGCGTAGCGTCACCGCCGTGCGCCCCCAGCTCCGCACCACCCTCGCCCTGTCCGCCTCGCTCCTCACCACGCTCGCGCTGATGCCGGCCCAGGCGGCCGCACCACCGGGTCCCGGCGAGCGGGCCGCCGCTCCCGAGCTCAGGATCCGCACGGTCGCCCGCGGCCTGCAGACCGCCTGGGACGTGCAGCAGGCGCCCGGCGGCCGGCTGCTCGTGACCGAGCGCAACCGCGCCCGCATCGACGTCATACGCAACGGCAAGCGACGCACGCTGGCCCGGCTCTCCGGCCTGGTGTGGGTCTCCGGCGAGACCGGCCTGATGTCGATGGCGGTCGACACCGACCGTCGCTTCCTGTGGGCCTGCCACGGGCACATGTCCGACGGCGGCCCCGAGGTCATGGTCTCGCGGTGGCGGGTCAGCGCGAGCTGGCGCAAGCTCGCGCACCGCCGCACGATCATCTCGGGCCTGCCCTCCACCAGCGGGCGCCACGGCGGCTGCCGGCTGCTGCTCGAGCGGGGCAGCGACGCGCTCCTCGTCGGCACCGGCGACGCCGCCGTCGGCACCAACCCGCGCAACCTCGACTCCCTCGGCGGCAAGGTGCTGCGCGTGCACCGCAACACCGGCGCCGCGATGCCCGACAACCCGTACGCCGGTGCCTCCACCGCACGCCGCTTCGTCTGGACCTACGGCCACCGCAACGTGCAGGGCCTGGCCCAGCGCCCCGATGGCTCGCTCTGGTCGGTGGAGCACGGCAGCTATCGCGACGACGAGGTCAACATCCTCGTCAAGGGCGGCGACTACGGCTGGAACCCCGTGCCGGGCTACAACGAGGAGGTGCCCATGACGGACCAGTCGCTCCCCGGCGTGCAGCAGGACGCGGCATGGTCCTCGGGCAACCCGACGCTGGCCACCTCCGGCGCGGCATGGGTCAGCGGCGCGAAGTGGGGCGACCTCGACGGCACCCTCGCCGTGGCGGCGCTCAAGGCGGGCGAGGTGCTGTTCATGCGCTTCGACGCCGCCGGCGCACTCCAGTCGGTGACCCGGCCGGCCGAGCTCCAGCGCTACGGCCGGCTCCGCTCGATCACCGCCGCACGCAACGGCGACCTCCTCATCACCACCGACAACGGCAACGACCGGGTCCTGCGCATCTCTCCCCAGGGCTGACCTCGCGGGTTTGAGGAGACCGCGGTCGCGGAAGAAGGACGGCATGCCTCCTTCCGCCCCCGGCCCCGGCGCCCCGGAGCCGATCCTCGACCCGATGCTGCGCGTCCTGCGCGAGCGGCACCCCGAGGTGGACATCGTCGTGCTCCCCCAGCACGCACCCGCACCCGTCGCGCCGGTCCTCGACGCGGCCGACCGCGACGAGCTCGCCGCCGCGGCGGACCGCTCCCTCGACGACCTGCTGGAGCGGATCGCTGCCGCGACCCGTGGCACGGTCGCACGCGACGCCGGCTGGCACACCGACGAGTTCGGCCAGTCCTGGTACGAGTGCGTCGCCGTCGTCGAGGGGCTGGGCGAGGGTGACAACATCGTCCTCCTCCGCTCCACCGGCCACGCGCTCGTCGGCCTCGGCTGGCAGGCCCGGCCCGTCCCGGGCGACCGACCGCGGCTCGCCGCACGCCGGCGCGGCGGCCTCGAGGCGTCCGCGACCGTGCGACCCACTGCGTTGGTGGTGGTGCTGCGCACGTCCCGCGTCCGTGCCGCCGGGGGGGCCGCACGATGACGCTCCAGATGTGGACCGCCACCCTCGCCGAGGCGCGCACCGCGTGGGAGGAGCAGTCCGAGGGACTCGACGGGCCCCGCAAGAACCTCGCCCAGGCCGACCCCACCCTCCTCGGCGACGCCGTGCAGGGCGCGGCCGACGCCTTCCTGACCACCTGGGAGCAGCGCGTGCTCGCCCTGCGCGACCAGGCCTCCGGGCACGCCGACGCGCTGGCCCAGACGATGTACGACTTCCTCATCACCGACCAGGACAGCGTCCGCGCCACCCAGCAGCTGCTGATGTGGGACGACCGCGACACCATGCCGGTGGAGCCGGTGGAGGTGGGCGGCCCGTGACCACCATCGCCGTCCCGGCCTGGCTCCCGCGCGAGCCCGAGCTGACGGTCACCGAGGCGTCGGGCGCCGTGCTCACCGACGTACGCGCTGCGGCGACCGCCGTCAGCGACGTCGCCGACTGGGCGCGCGCCAACGGCGCCCCCGCCGACTTCAGCGGCAGTGCCGCCGACGCGGCCGACCACGCCGTGACCCGCTTCGCCCGCGACACCGACGCCGTCGGCGCCGCCCTCGAGCGGGGTGCGCTGGCGATCGACGAGTTCCTCACCTCGATGCGCCAGCGCCGCAGCGAGTACGACGACCTGATGGACCGTCGTCAGCGGCTCAACGACGACCGTGAGGCCCTCCTCCGCCGTATCGAGACGGCCACCCAGGACCAGGTGGCCACGCTCCAGGCCGACGCCGCCGACCTGCGCGCCCGCTTCAACGCCTTCCAGCAGGACCTCCAGTCCTGGCGCGACCGGGTCGACGCCGACGAGCAGAAGGCCGTGCGTGCCCTCGCTGCCGTCGACCAGCTCTCCGAGGGGCTGGCGGCCGCGGCCGACCCCGCACGTGCCGACACCGAGGCGCTGGCCGCCCAGCTGCGCAGGCTCGGCACCGACACCGACGCGGTCAACCAGTGGTGGAACGGGCTCAGCGATGCGGAGCGCAACGCGCTGCTCATCAGCGACCCCGGCCTGGTCGGCAACACCAACGGCATCCCGACCGGTGACCGCGATGAGGCCAACACGTCCGCGGTCCAGCGCGACATCGAGTACCTCCTCGGCCTCCAGGCGTCCGGGCAGGAGCTCAGCGCCTCCGAGCAGCGGTGGCTCGAGAACGCCCAGTCGATCGAGAAGGCCGTCGCCCAGGCCGCTTCGCCGCAGTACGCCGCACTCGGCGTGGACGCGTTCGTGATGGCCTACCAGCCCGACGCGTTCGGGGGCGACGGCATCGCCGCCGTCGCCTACGGCGACCCCGACACCGCCGACCACACCGCGGTCTACGTGCCGGGCATCATGCAGGACGGCACCCAGATCGACGAGAACGGCGCCCAGGCCCTCAACCTCTACGAGGAGACGGTCAACAGCATGCTGGGCGAGGACCCGCTTCGCCCGGGCTCGGTGTCGACGATCGCGTGGATCGGCTACGACTCGCCCAACTTCAACCCCGAGTCGATGTGGCCCGGCGACCTCGGCGACTCGGCCGGCGACGTGGGCCACACCGTCACCGAGGCCAACGCGGAGGCCGGCGGCGTCGCGCTGTCGCAGTTCGTCGACGGCCTGAACAGCACCCACACGGGCGGCGACCAGCCCCACCTGACGGTGATCGGGCACAGCTACGGCTCGACCACGTCGTCGTACGCCGCCGCGGGGGGCATGGACGCCGACAGCCTCGTGCTCATCGGCAGTCCCGGCGCGAGCGAGGGCGTCCACCACGCGTCCGACCTCAACATGCCGGCCGGCCAGGTGTTCGTGGGCGCGGCCGACAACGACCCGGTCTCGTGGCTCGGGGGCGAGGACGGCCTGCTCCCCGGCACGTGGGACGACAGCCTGGGCCTCGGCGCCGACCCGGCGCAGCACGACTTCGGCGCGACCAACTTCGCCGTCGACAACGGCGAGGAGTTCCACGGCACCGGCCTGGTCACCACCGGGTTCATGGAGAACCACACCAACTACTTCGACGTCGGCAACCCCGCCCTCGCCAACATGGGCGACATCGTCTCCGGCAACTCCGACGCCGTCGTCGACACAGGCGGACGCACCCAGGAGGCCCACGACTACCTCTACGACTGGGTCGGTGGCGAGGTCCAGCACCACGTGGTCGACCCCGTGGTGGACGCCGCCGTCGACACCTACGAGGGCGTGCGTGACGGGGCGGTCGCGACCTACGAGGGCGTGCGTGACGGAGTCAACGACGCCGTCGACGGGGCACGCGACGCGTGGGACGACCTGTGGCCGGACCACTGGCCGTGAGGTCCACTACCGTGAGGTTCATGCGCGCCACGCTCACCGTCCTCGCCCTCGTGGCACTCGTCGCCAGCACGTCCGCCTGCAGCCTGGGCAAGGACGAGGCGTCCGCCAAGGACCGGGAGAAGCAGGTGGTCGACGCGGTCTCGGAGGCGGTGCCGCTCGTCGAGAAGGCCCTCGACGCCAGCAAGGTGGAGGTCTCCGGCGGCTGGGGCTCCTGCCCCAGCGGCGTCGGCCACGTCTACTCCGGCGGCGGGTCGCTCGTGGCACCGAAGGGCGACACGGCTGCCCAGCTCGACGCCGTACGCACGGCCCTGGTCGATGCCGACTTCGAGGACGGCACCCAGGTCGACGGGCACGTCAGCGTGAGCCGCGGCGACGTCGACCTCGACGTCCAGCCGTCGCCGGCTCGCGGCGAGGGCGCTTGGTCGCTGAGCTTCTCCGGACCCTGCAAGCGCTACAGCGGCGACGACGAGGACTACGTCAAGGAGCAGGGCCTCCAGCCCGCCACCACGCTCCTCCAGTGACCTCGAGGTGACGACGACCACAGCGCCGAGGCTCGTCGTCGGCACTAGCCTGATGAGTGGTCCGTGGACTCCACCAGGGAGCCGCGAGATGACGAGGAGCGACCCATGCCTGCACCCGAAGAGACCGCCCCCTACGGCTCCGGCCCGGCTGCCCCGGCGGCTTCCCCGGTCAAGCGCGTGCGCACCCATCACCTGCGGGAGATGAAGGAGCGCGGCGAGAAGATCACGATGCTGACGGCGTACGACATGTACACCGCCGCCACGTTCGACGAGGCCGGCATCGACCTGCTGCTCGTCGGCGACTCCGCGTCCAACAACGTCTACGGCAACGAGACCTCGCTGCCCGTCACGGTCGACGAGCTGCTCCCCCTCACCCGCGCGGTCGCCCGGTCGGTGAAGCGCGCGATGGTCGTCGGCGACCTGCCGTTCGGCAGCTACCAGGCCTCACCCGAGCAGGGCTACCTGACGGCGGTCCGCTTCATGAAGGAGGCGGGCGCCCACTGCGTCAAGCTCGAGGGCGGCGCCGAGATGGCCCCCGTCATCGAGAAGTGCACGCACGGTGGCATCCCCGTGATGGCCCACATCGGCTTCACCCCGCAGAGCGAGCACACGCTCGGCGGCTACCGCGTGCAGGGCCGCGGGGACGCGAGCGACCGCGTCGTCGCCGACGCCCGCGCGGTGCAGGAGGCCGGCGCCTTCGCGGTCGTCATGGAGATGGTGCCCGGCGACGTCGCCGAGCGGATCAGCAAGGAGCTCACCATCCCGACGATCGGCATCGGCGCGGGCGCCGGCTGCGACGGACAGGTACTGGTCTGGCAGGACGCCTTCGGCCTGCGCACCGGCCGCATGGCGCGCTTCGTCAAGCAGTACGCCGACGTGCACTCCGTGCTGCTCGAGGCCGCCAAGGCCTACGCCGACGACGTCCGCGGCGGCACCTTCCCCGGGGCCGAGCACACGTTCTGAGTCAGGCCCAGTCGAGGAACCTCGCGCCGCCGACCACGGTGGCCAGCCAGACGAGCGCCGCCACGGCCGGGAGCAGCACAACGGCTCTCGGCCGGGTGGTGAACCAGGCGATCGCCAGCACCAGCGCGGCCAGCCAGACCAGGACGAGCAGCACCATCGCCCACCACGGGGCGCCGACGGCGACCGGCGTGGCGCCGATCAGGAAGGCGACGCACGCCAGCCCGACGAGCCCGGCGAAGGGCCACGGGGAGAGCGGCTCACGGACGGAGGGCGGGGGCACGCCGACACGCTAGTCGGTGACAACTCGGCCTCGGCGGGGCAGGATCAGGCACTCCGACGACGCGAGGAGCCCTCCGTGAGCGAGACCCCGGCCGAGCAGACGCCAGCCACGACGACGACCGCCCCGAAGACGGCGGCCACCAGCACCGCGGCCAAGAAGACGACGGCGAAGAATTCGCCGGCCAAGAAGACGACGGCCAAGAAGACGACGGCGAAGAATTCGCCGGCCAAGAAGTCGCCGGCCAAGAAGACCGCTGCCAAGAAGTCGACCCCCGCGAAGACGAGCGCCACGAAGTCGACCGCGAAGAAGACCACGGCCAAGAAGTCGACCCCCGCGAAGAAGTCCACCGCCAGGAAGTCCACCACGAAGAAGTCCACCACGGCGCCCACGTCCAGCACGCCGTCCGCGGCGAAGAAGGTGACGACCCCGAGCGGCAAGCCTCCGGCCGCGGCGGCGCGCCGCTCAGCAGCCGGTCGTGCCGTCGACGTCGGCGCCCAGGCCATCGGCACGGCGGCGATGATCCAGCAGGTGGCGCAGGAGACGGCCGAGCGCGTCGCGGCCGAGACCGCAGCCCGCGTGAGCCGGCAGTACGAGGCCGCGATCTCCGAGCTCACCCGGACCCTCGACAAGAACACGAAGCGGGCGCTGAAGAGCGTCCGCACGGCCGCCGACATCGCTCAGGCGGCCAACCCGGTCAAGGGGAAGAAGAACAAGAAGAAGTGATCAGCTGTCCGGGGTCCCGTCGGTGAGGCCGTCGCCGGACCCCGGGCCGTCGTCGTTCCACTTCGGGTCGTTGTCCCACGACTCGTTGCGCTCCGCGACCTTGTCGAGGGCGCGGGACGCCTCCTCGGACGTCGCGTAGGGACCCAGGCGGTCGGCGTTCTTGCAGCCGTCGTGCCCCTCGACCGTGTGGTGCTTCAGGCAGAACCAGTACTCGTTCTCGCTCATGTCAAGACACTAGCGCGACACGAGGGACGAGTGTGGCGCGTCAGTGGACGATGTCGAGTGTCCCCGCACCCGAGCCTGCGAGGGTGCGACGGGACGTATCGAGACAGGCGAACCTAGACTCGCCGTCGTGCCACTCGTATCCCCCGCAGAGGTGTCGGCCCGTCGTGCCGTCCCGTCCCACATCGCCCGTCCCGAGTACGTCGACAAGCCGGCGCCCCAGCGATTCACCGGCGAGGAGGCCAAGGACGCCGAGACCATCGAGCGGATGCGTGTCGCCGGCCGCCTCGCCGCGCAGGCCCGGGAGCTGGTCGGGCAGCACGTCGTACCCGGCATCACCACCGACGAGCTGGACCGCATCGGCCACGAGTTCCTCTGCGACCACGGCGCCTACCCCTCGACGCTCGGCTACCGCGGCTTCCCCAAGTCCTTGTGCTCGAGCGTCAACGAGGTGATCTGCCACGGCATCCCCGACGCCCGCGTCGTCGAGGACGGCGACATCGTCAACATCGACATCACCGCCTACATCAACGGCGTGCACGGCGACACGAACGCCACCTTCCTCGCCGGCGACGTCGACGAGGAGTCGCGCCTGCTCGTCGAGCGCACCCACGAGGCGCTCGACCGGGCGATCAAGGCGGTGAAGCCCGGCCGCCGGGTCAGCATCATCGGCCGCGTCATCGAGTCCTACGCCAAGCGCTTCGGCTACGGCGTCGTCCGCGACTTCACCGGCCACGGCATCGGTACGGCGTTCCACTCGGGGCTGATCATCCCCCACTACGACGACGAGCGCTTCGACGACGAGATCCGCGTCGGGATGACCTTCACCATCGAGCCGATGCTCAACCTCGGCACGCCCGACTACGCCATGTGGGACGACGGCTGGACCGTCGTCACCAAGGACCGCCGCCGCTCGGCGCAGTTCGAGCACACCCTCGTCGTGACCGAGGACGGTGCCGAGGTGCTCACCCACCCCTGAGTCCCGGCTAGGATCCTCGGCGAGTGGGTCGGCCGGGCGGCCGCGGCTCCACGTGAGTGGGGTCGAGGAAGGTCCGGGCTCCACAGGGCAGGGTGGTGGCCAACAGCCACCCGGGGCAACCCGCGGGATCAGTGCCACAGAGAACAGACCGCCAGCCCCTCCGGGGACTGGTAAGGGTGAAACGGTGGTGCAAGAGACCACCAGTACGCCGGGCGACCGGCGTAGCTAGGCAAACCCCACCCGGAGCAAGATCAGACAGGATGCGTTCGAGGGCGGCCCGCCCGAGCATCCGGGTAGATCGCACCAGGCGGCCGGCAACGGTCGTCGCAGATGGATGGTCGCCCCTGCGTCAGCAGGACAGAACCCGGCCTACAGGCCGACCCACTCCCCCGGCCCTTCGAACGGCGCTTTGTCCTGTCCGACACACCCCGGGTGTGTCGAACAGGACGAACCCCGGATTCGGATGGCGATCAGGCGGGCCGAGCGAGCCGGGACTCGACTTCGTCCTGTTCGACGCGCTCAGCGAAGTGCTCGAGGACCCAGCGGACGTACGCCTGGTCGTGCATGACCTGCTCCCAGGTGAACCGGAGGACGCGCCACCCGCGTACGACGAGCAGGTTGTAGCGGGCGCAGTCGCGCCGATGGGCCTTGCGTGAGGCGTGGTGCGTCCACGAGTCCGCCTCCAGCACCAGCCGCAGCAGGTGCGCCACGAGGTCCGGGTGGATGACGCCGGTGCCCAGGTCCACCGCCGCCTGGGGCTCGACGTCGATGCCGGCGTCCAGGCACAACGCCCGCAGCACGGACTCGAACGGATTGGCAGCCCGGCGGTCAGCGTGCGCCAGCACCCGACGTACGGCCGCAGCCCCCGCACCACGCACCTTCGTCTGCCGGAGCTCCTCAGGTGTCACCAGGCCGGACCGCAGCGCCGAGTCGGCGATCGCCAGCGCCTCGTCGAACGGCAGGTGCCGCGCGCAGTCGAGAACGGTCTTGAGGGGTGTCGTGACTCCAGCGACGACGTCGTCGTCGGCGACATTCATCCACTTCACCGCGACGTCGGCGCGGCGCGCAGCGTCGATGCGGCGGCGTGGGTTGACCGCGATCTCCGGGATGCTGGGCTGCTCCTTCATCGCCCAACCATGGGCAGCGGCAGCGCTCCGGAGGCACAAGACCCCCGAGAGCTCAGCAGCGGCGACACGCGCCTCAGCCGCGGTCGGCAGCACCAGGCGGCTGCGTGACGCGGCGAGGATGGTCCCTTGCCTGAGTGCCGTCCGGACCTGCCGTCGGCTCGTCAGGCGGCGAAGCTCCTTCGGCGAGGCGACGCCGCCCAGCCGGGTGAGGGCATCGACTGCGCGCATGGAACCACCATCACGCAACCGGGAGCTTGCCTGCTGCGGTCGTCCACAGCCCTGACTCGCGCGCGGCATGTCGGACAGGACAAGACCCCTCACGACCCCGGCCGCGACGCTCATCCCCCTCCCGCAACATGGGTTTGTCCTGTCCGACACACCCCCGGGCATGTCGGACAGGACAAACCCGGGGTGGGACCAGCGCGCGACGCTCAGCCCGCCTCCGCGGCGGTCCTTCGTCCTGTCCGACGCGCCGGCGGTTCAGAGGGTGGGAAGGTGGAGCACGTGCCCGCCGCGCGCCTTGGTGGTCAGGTAGCCGACGTTGACGGGGCTGAGGTGCAGGCCGGTGTGCACCCGGCGCTCGACCTGGATGCCGGCGGCCTCGAGCTGGGCGGCCTTGTCGGGGTTGTTGGAGAGCAGGTCGAGCCGGTCGATGCCGAGCGCCTCCAGCATCTGCACCGCGACGGTGTAGTCGCGCTCGTCCTCGGCGAAGCCGAGCGCGAGGTTGGCCTCGTAGGTGTCGAGGCCCTCGTCCTGGAGGGCGTAGGCGTCGATCTTGTTGTACAGCCCGATGTCGCGACCCTCCTGGCGCAGGTAGAGCAGGTAGCCCCCGGACTCCGAGACCCGGCCGATCGCCTCCTGCAGCTGGGGTCCGCAGTCGCAGCGCGCGCTGCCCAGTACGTCACCGGTCAGGCACTCGCTGTGCAGCCGCACGAGAGGTACGCCGATGGGGTCGCCGTCACCGGCGCGGTCGCCGAGCCCGATCGCGACGTGCTCGCGCCCGTCGCCCAGCCCGTGGAAGGTGACCATCCGCGCGGGCACGGACGTGCCGTCGGCCAGGCGCAGGGGCAGCTGCACGTCACGGCGTACGACGGCAGCCGCGGGCCGGTCCGGGATGCGTTCGGCAGTCATGCGGTCTCCTCGTAGCGGGCGGACAGCGCGTAGCGGAGCAGCACCACGTCGCCGATCTGGCGGGTCTCGGCGAGGGTCGCGCGGTGGCCGGGGTGCCACGGGAAGGCGCCGTCCCCGACGAAGCGGCGGGCCGTCGAGGTGCCGACGAAGAACGGCGCGACCACCAGGTGGAGCTCGTCGGCCACCGCGCTGGTCAGGAACTGCGTGTGCACCCGCCCACCGCCCTCGACCATGAGGCGGCGTACGCCCCGGTCCCAGAGGTCCTCGGTGAGCCGCCCGACGTGCACGTCCGCGCCGCCGTCGACGACCGTCGCCACCTGCGCGAGCCGCGTGCGGGCGGCACCGACCGACCGGCTCGGGCAGTAGACGAGCTTCTCGCTGTCCCCGGTGGCGAAGAAGTTGCTGCCCGCGTCGAGCTCCGCGTGCCGGGTCATGGTGACCTTCGCGGGCGACTCGGGCAGCCCGCGGGCGCGCCGTCGCTCCCGGAGGGCGGCATCACGCACCAGCAGCCGTGGGTTGTCGTCGCGCACCGTGCCGGCGCCGACGAGGATCGCGTCGCAGTCCGCGCGGACCCGGTCGACGCGGTCGAGGTCGGCGTCGTTGGACAGCACCAGCCGCTCCTCCGTCGCCCCGCCGAGGTAGCCGTCGAGGGAGATGCTGCAGCTGAGGATCGTGTAGGGCCGGTCAGGCATGGGCGGGTTCTCCTGCGGGGGCGCCGGTGGCGGGGACGGACGTGGTGCGGCGGGTCGCGGCGAGCACGACCAGGCCGGGCAGGTTCGCGACGAGCACGATCGCGCCGTAGGCCACGGCGGCGGCCATGCCGGCGGACGCACCCAGGCCTGCGGCGCCGAAGGCCCACGCGGCCATGCCCTCGCGCGGGCCCCAGCCGGCGACGTTGAGCGGCAGCCCCGCCGCGACCAGCACCACGAGGGCGAGCGGCAGCAGCGTGGCCAGGGACGCGGACACCCCGACGGCGCGCGCCGCCACGACCAGGGTCGCGGCGTAGCCCACCGTCGTGACGACCGACGCGAGCACGACGCCCGGCCACGAGCGACGTACGAGCAGGGCGAGACGTACGTCGTCGCGCACCGTGCGCGCCGCCCGGCTCCACCACGCGTCCCGGTGGGGCGTACGACGCAGCGCCACGACCGCGAACGCGGCCAGCACCGCCGACGCGCCGAGCAGCCACGGCACCGCCGGTCGCACCGGGGACGGCAGCACGCTGAGGACGAGGGCGGCCACGACCGCCTGGACGACCTGGCCGGCGAAGCGCTCCCAGCCGACCGCACGGAGGGCGCGGCCCGTCGACCCCGCGGAGCGGCCGTGCACCACACCTCGGTGCACGTCGCCCAGCACCCCGCCCGGCAGGACCGTGTTGAGCAGCTGGGCGCGGTAGCACGACGCGACCGCGCGCGGCAGGGTGATGGCGACGTCGAGCTCGCGCGCCACGAGGGTCCAGCGCCACGCGGAAGCGACCGTGGTGACGAGCGCGAGCACCGCACCGAGGAGCAGGACGCCCGCGTCGAGGGCGCGCAGCCCGTCGAGCACCGGACCGCTCCCGACCTGACGGACGACGAGCACGAGGATGAGGGCCCCCGCGAGCCAGCGCCACACGGATCCGGCGAGCGCCCTCACACCGCCACCTCGCCCAGCGCGTGCACGACCCGTTCGGCCGTGACCGACCACCCGTCGAGGACCGAGCGCCGCCGGAGTGCGGCGGTACGCAGCCGGTCGCGCAGTGCGGGCTCGGACAGCCAGCGCCGCAGCGCGGAGGCGAGGTCGGTCGGGTCGCCCGGCCGCACCACCAGCCCCGGCAACCCGTCGCCCATCGGCTCCCCCAGCGCCTCGCGCACCCCGCCGACGTCGGTCGCCACCACCGGCAGGCCATGGGCGATCGCCTCGGTCAGCACCATGCCGTAGGACTCCGTGCGGCTCGGCAGGACGAGCAGGTCCGCACCGGCGTACGCCGCCTCGAGGTCCCCGCCGCCGAGCGGACCGGCGAGCACGATCCGGTCGGCCACCCCCAGCGCGGTCGCGGCCCGGCGCAGCCGCACGGTGGCCTCCGGCTCGACGGAGGTGGAGCCGACGCAGGTCCACGTCCACGGCAGGTCGCGGAGGTCGGCGAGGGCGGCGAGCAGGTGGTCCTGGCCCTTCACCGAGCTGACGGCCCCCACGGTGAGCAGCGCGGCGCCGCTCGTCGTACCGGCCGCGACCTCAGCCGGGTCGACCCCGGGCCGGGCGACGACCACGTGCGCCGGGTCGAGCTCGTAGGTCCACACGAGCCAGTCGCGGCACCAGGCGCTCGGGGTGACCACGCCGACCGCTGCCCGCACCACCTGCTGCTCGGGCAGCCGGGCGAGCACGTCGTCCACGCCGGCCGGCAGGTGCACCAGCAGGACCACGCGCAGCCGCCGGCTGGCCGGCAGCATCACCCCGGGCAGCCGCGACGCGAGCAGCCCGTCCACGAGCACGGTCGACCCGTCCGGGAGCCCGGCGAGCGCCCGCTCGAGCTCCGGCGCACCGACGTCCGCGGACCACGGCCAGCCACCCTCGACCTCGACCAGCCGGACCGACCTACCCTGCTCGGCCAGCGCCGCGCAGAGGCGGCGGTCGTAGGTGTTGCCGCCGCTGGGGCGCGCCGGGTCGTCGATCCCGCCCGGGACCACGACGTGGAGCACCCCGTCCCTCACAGCGTCCGCTCGTAGCTCGCCCACGCCACGTGCGACTCGTGGAGGGTCACCACCAGGCCGCTGAGGTGGTCGGCCGGTCCCAGCGCGCCCGCTGCCACGTGCTCGGCCAGCCGGTCGGCCACGTGGCGGGCCAGCACCTCGGTCGTCGTGTTGGTCCCGGCGAACGCCGGCTCGTCGTCGAGGTTGCGGTAGGACAGCTCGCCGACGACCTCGTTCAGCACCTCGGTCGCGCGTCCGATGTCGACCAGGATGCCGTCCGCGTCGAGGGCCTCCCCGCGGAACGTGGCGTCGACGACGAACGTCGCTCCGTGCAGCCGCTGGGCGGGACCGAACACCTCGCCGCGGAAGCTGTGCGCCACCATCATGTGGTCGCGGACCGTCAGGCCGAACACGGGACCTCCTCGGGTGCGGCGTCGTAGGTGACCGCGTGGCACAGCGCGGGCAGCTCCCGCGAGACGAGCCGGGGCATCACCTCGGGCAGCGCCTCGAAGTCCGACTCCCCCGTCAGCAGGCAGTCGAAGGCGTCGTCGCGCAGCAGGTCGAGCGCGAGCGCGAGCCGCGACCCGGTCGTACGACGGTCGCGCCGCGCCGGTGCGACCCGTCCGACCTGGCTGGCGCGGAGGCTCAGCCGGCCCGAGTGGAAGCTGCCACCGAGCGAGACCGTCGTGGGCTCGTCGCCGTACCAGCTGAGCTCCAGCACCGTGCCCTCCGGAGCCAGCAGGTCGAGCGAGCGCTGCAGCCCGGCGGAGGTCGCGCTGGTGTGCACCACGAGGTCGCAGCCGTCGTCCGCCGCGTCCGGAAGTGCGAACCCCACTCCGAGCGCGTCGGCGACGCCGGCACGGGAAGGATCGACGTCGACGAGGGTCACCCTCGTGCCCGGCACCCGCGCGGCGAGCCGCGCGACGCTGCACCCGAGCACGCCGGCACCGACGACGGCGATCCGGTCGCCCAGGAGTGGCGGCTGGTCCCACAGCGCGTTGACCGCCGTCTCGACGATCCCGGCGAGCACGGCACGGCCCACCGGCACCCCGTCCGGCACCACCGTCACCGCTGCCGCCGGCACGACGTAGGTCGTCTGGTGCGGGTGCAGGCAGAAGACCGTACGGCCGCGGAGCTGGTCGGGGCCGGCCTCGACCAACCCGACGTTGAGGTAGCCGTACTTCACCGGGCCGGGGAAGTCGCCCTCCTGGAACGGCGCCCGCATCACGTCGTACTGGCTCGGCGGCACGCGGCCGCCGAACACCAGGCTCTCGGTGCCGCGGCTGACCGCCGACCGCAGGGTGCGTACGACGACCTCGTCCGCCCGCGCCTCGCGCAACGGCACGTCGCGGATCTCACCGACCCCCGGCTCACGCAGCCAGAAGGCCCGCGCCTGTCGCTGTCCGACTCCCTGCATCCGTCCACCTCTGCCCGGTCCCGTGAACCGAACGGGGCGGGGCCCCGTTCCTTCCCGAAGAGCTGCTCGTACTCGGGTGAACGGAGGGGATGTGCAGACGGTTCAACGCCGCGCGCGGTCCGCCGTGCCCACCCTGCTCGCCCTCGTGCTCGTCCTCGTCGCGCTGCTGGCGCCCAACCGCCTCGAGGACATCACCCCGGCCGCGTTCCTGCGGCTGCCCCTCGAGCTGCTCGTGCTGCTCGCCGTGGTGCTCGCCCTGCCCGACCGCGTGTCCCGGCTGCGCCGTGTGCTGGTGGCCACGGCGGGCGCCCTGCTGGCGCTCGTCACGGTCTTCAAGCTCCTCGACCTCGGCTTCCACCAGGCGCTCAACCGGCCCTTCGACCCGATGATCGACTGGCGCTACGCCGCGGACCTCGTCGAGACGGTCCGCGGGTCCGCGCCGGGCATGCTCGGCGTGCTGTTGCTGGCCGTCGCCCTCGCCGCCCTGCTGGGGACCGTGCTGGTCGTTCCGCTCGCCGTCGCCCGGGTGAGCCGATCGGCGCGCGATCACCGGGCGGCGACCGTCCGGCTCCTCGCCGTGCTCGCACCGCTCTGGCTGGTCCTGAGCCTGCTCGGCGTGCGCGCCGGCACGGTGCCGGTCGCCTCCGACGCCGCGGCGGCCTACGCCTACGGGCAGGTCGCGCGCATCCCCTCCCAGCTCCAGGACCAGCGCGAGTTCGCCCGCGCGGCTGCCGCGGACCCTGCCCGCGACCTCGACGCGGACCAGCTGCTCACCGGGCTGCGCGGCAAGGACGTGCTGCTCGTCTTCGTGGAGAGCTACGGCCGGGTCGCGCTCGACGACCCCGGGCTCTCCCCCGGCATCACCGCCGCGCTCGACGAGGGGACGGGAGCGCTGACCCGCTCCGGGCTGACCGCGCGCAGCGGGTGGCTGACCTCGCCCACCTTCGGGGCGCTGAGCTGGCTGGCGCACTCCTCGCTGCAGTCGGGTCTCTGGGTGGACAGCCAGCAGCGCTACGACCACCTGGTCACCACCGACCGCGAGACCCTGACCAGCCTCTTCGGCCGCGCGGGGTGGCGGACCGTCGCAGCCGTCCCGGCGAACACCCGTGACTGGCCGCAGGGCGAGCTCTACGGCTTCGACCAGGTCTACGACGCGCGTAGCCTCGGCTACCGCGGACCCCGTTTCGGCTACCCGACCATGCCCGACCAGTTCACCCTCGACGCCGTGCAGCACCTCGAGCTCGCGGGCCACGACCGGCAGCCGGTGATGGCCGAGATCGACCTGATCAGCAGCCACGCGCCGTGGTCGCGCACGCCGCGGCTGATCGCCCAGGACGCGGTCGGCGACGGCTCGGTCTACGCCGGCATGCCCGAGACGCTGCCCTCCGAGGCCGACATCTGGCCCGACGGCGACCGGGTGCGGGCGGCGTACGCCGGCGCGGTCGAGTACTCGCTCCGATCCCTCACCACCTACCTCGAGACGTACGCCGACGAGGACACCGTCGTGGTCATGCTCGGCGACCACCAGCCCGCCACCATCGTGTCGGGCCGCGACCCCGGCCACGACGTGCCGGTCACGATCATCGCCGGCGACCCGGCCGTGACCGACCGGGTCGCCGGCTGGGGGTGGGACCCGGGCCTGCGTCCGTCCGACGACGCACCGGTGTGGCGGATGGACGCCTTCCGCGACCGGTTCCTCGCGGCCTACGGGCCCGAGGGCGAGACTGGTGCGGCCCAGGCCGGCGCCGGGTGAACCGAACGGGCCGCCCCGGCGTCTCTTGTCGAAGGAGGTGACATGCCGAAGGACGAGGTCGCGCTGATGCAGCAGGTGCACGACGAGCACGCCGACGTGCTCTGGCGCTTCTGCCTGCGACTGGTCGGCAACGACCGCGGCCACGCGGAGGACGTCGCCCAGGAGGCCCTGCTCCGCGCCTGGCGGCACGGCACCATCCTCGAGAGCCCGCCCGCCGCGGTCCGCTCGTGGCTGTTCACCGTCGCCCGCAACATCGTCATCGACGACTGGCGGAGCCGACGATCCCGCCCCGAGACGGTCGTCGACGAGGTGCCCGAGCCGCGCCGCTCGCTCGAGGACGACGAGAGCGACCAGCTGCTCCTCTCGTGGGTGGTGGCCGAGGCGCTGACCCACCTGTCCGAGGACCACCGCACCGTGCTGTTGGAGTGCTACTACCGCGGCCGGCCGGTCGCCGAGGTCGCCCGCCGCCTCGGCGTGCCGCCCGGCACCGTGAAGTCGCGCACCCACTACGCCCTGCGCGCCCTCAAGCTCGCGCTCGAGGAGATGGGGGTGTCCGCATGACCTCGACCCCCCAGACCTGCAGGCACGCCCACGACGACGCCGCCTACGTGCTGGGCGCCCTCAGCCCGGCCGAGCGGCTCGAGTTCGAGCGCCACCTCGCGTCCTGCGACCAGTGCACGCGCTCGATCCGCTCGCTCGCCGGCATGCCCGGCCTGCTCGACCTCGTCGACGCCGGTGTCCTGGAGGACCCGCCGGCCGACCCGCCGCTGCCGGTCACGCTCCTGCCGTCGCTGACCCGTGCCGTCGAGGTACGCCGCCGACGGGGCACCGTCGTCATCGCGGGGCTCGCCGCGGCAGCGGCCGCGGTCGTGGCGCTGGGCGTTCCCCTGGCGCTCCACCGCGACGACGCTCCACCTGTGTCGGGGCCCGGCACGAGCAGCCCCTCGACGGCCGGTCAGGAGCAGGTCGAGACGCGCGTCATGGCGCCGCAGGGCGACGTACCCATCGAGGCGACCCTCGGCCTCGAGAAGGTCACCTGGGGCACCCGGATGGTGCTCACCTGCACCTACGACAAGGACGCGATCGGGGTCGAGCTGCCCGAGCACGTCGACTACCTGCTCTACGTCACCGACGCCCGGGGGCACAGCGAGCAGGTGGGCAGCTGGACCTCGGTCAGCGGCACCACGATGACGGTGCCCGCCGCCACGTCGGTCACGCGCGACGACCTCTCCGCGGTCGAGGTGCGCACGCCCGACGGACGGGTCGTGCTACGACTTGACGCGTGAGGCGAGCGGGTTGTCCACCGCGAGCAGCCGCGCACCCGCGACGATCGCCACCACCTCGGCCGCGGCGGCGACCCACACCGCCCACCCCGTCCAGCTCGCGGTGACGCCGAACAGCCCGACCGTCGTGGCCAGCACGAAGGCCAGCAGCGTCGACAGGCCGAAGCCCAGCGCCAGGAAGGCCGGCACCCAGTGCCGCCAGACCAGCAGGAGCACGGCGATGACCACGCCGGCGACGGCGTTGAGCAGGAAGGACGGCCCGAGGACGTCGTCGTCCCTGGCGAAGTCCAGCCAGAGGTAGAGGTGCACTGCCGCCGAGACGAGGACCGAGACTGCTGCGAGGACACGCATCACGCTCACCTGTTCTGCTGGAGGGTCTTTCCCTTCCCTACGTCGTGGGCGTCCGCGCGGTTCACTCGGTCGCGACGCCGCCACAGCCACACCACGTCCCAGCCGAACGACTCGGCCAGCAGCGCGACCCCCACACCCAGCACGACGTACGTCGCCGCTGCCGGCAGGACCGCGGACGCCGCCACGGCCAGCGCGATGCCGGCGTAGGCCGCCACGACCTTGCGCCAGTAGCGGGGCGGGAGCTGCCGCTGCATCCACGGCACCAGCCAGGTGGCGACGGCGTACGCATAACGCACCAGCCCCATCGCCAGCACCCAGGCACCGGCGGCCCGGGCGACGAACACGCTGAGCACGAGGATGAGGAAGGCGTCGGCCTCCCCGTCGATGCGACCGCCGAAGGCCGTGGCCGTCCCGGTGCGCCGGGCGACCCGGCCCGGCCGTCCACGAAGTCCAGCACCAGCGCCAGCACGGTGAGTGGCACGAGCGCGGCGGTCACCTCGGCGCCGGTGCACGCGTCGCCCACGAGGGCCGCGACCGCACACGCCAGCGTCGCGCGGGTCAGGGTGACCAGGTCAGCCGGTCCGAGCCGCTCGACCCCGTCGAGGACGGCCCGACGTCCGGTCGCACCGGCGAGGACGGCGGCACATCCGAGCCCGGCGACCCAGCCGACCGGCCCGACGCCGAGCAGCGCCAGCAGGACCGCCAGTCCGGCCACGCACCCGCCCAGACCACTCCGTACACCGATCACGGGGCCCTCCTCCCCCACACGTACGGTGCGCACGTCCGCCCGGTTCACCGTCCGGCCTGTCCGACGCGCCGGAGGTAGGACGCTCAGGCCAGCCGGAACTCCACCCGCCGCGCCGTCGGGTCGGCCTGCACCAGCTCGACGGTGACCTCGTCACCCAGCGGCAGGTCCTGCTCGCTGGTGACCGTCGCCTCGATGGCGGGGTCCTTGATGGTGATGTCGCCCTTCGTCCTGTCCTTGTCGTCCAGGTCGACGACGACAGCGGTGAAGGACTCCCCCACCCGCTCGTGGAGCAGCTCCGCCTCGCAGAGGTCCACCACGGCGTTCTCGTACTGGTTGGCGCGACGGCCCGACGACGTCATCGTGTCGGAGAGCCCCGGCATCGCGGCGAGCACCCACTCCGGCACCTCCGTCCCCGCGCACAGCGCCACGCAGACCTCACCCGCGTAGCGGTCGGCGAGGCGACGCAGCGGGGCGGTCACGTGGGCGTACTCCGAGGCCAGCGCCGAGTGCTGCGCCTGCTCCGGCAGCTCGCCGTTGAAGGTCACGTAGCCGGCGCCACGCAGCAGCCGCGTGCACGCCACGATCATCGCCGCGTGCGTCGGCCTCGACGGGTCGAGCGTGCGGATGAAGTCGGGGTAGAGCTGCTCGGCCGGCCACTCGATGCCCAACGCCCGCGCGGTGCGGTGCAGCCGCTGCACGTCACGCGGGTCGGCCGGGGGAAGCGTGCGCAGGATGCCGACGCGGGCGTAGACCATCAATGACGCCGCACCCATGCCGGTGAGCAGGGAGATCTGGGCGTTCCAGCTCTCCACGGGGGTCAGGCGCCGGAACTCCAGCTCCCAGTGGCCGTTGCCGGTCTCGACGAGCTCCTGCTCGGGCAGGGGCAGCGAGACGCCACCGCGCGCTGCCTCGCGGGCCAGGCGCAGCTCGCCGACCTCCTTGAGCAGCCCGATCATCTCGCCGGCCCTGCCCGCGTCGAGGTCGGCCTGGACAGCCTCGTAGGACAGCTGGGCGCGCGACTTCACCAGCGCCCGCTCGACCTGTACGTCGATGCCCTCGCCGACCTCGTCGACCTGGATCGTCCAGAGCAGCGCCGGCCGCACCTGGTCGGGCAGCAGCGAGGCGGCACCCTCGCTGAGCACCGGCGGGTGCAGCGGGATCTTGGAGTCGGCGCCGTAGAGCGTCTCGCCGCGCCGGTTGGCCTCGACATCGACCGGGTCGCCCGGCGCGCCCGGCGTGACGAAGGCCGCCACGTCGGCGATCGCGTAGTGGACGACGTAGCCGTCACCGCTGCGTTCGATGTGCATCGCCTGGTCGAGGTCCTGGGCGCCCTCGGGGTCGATGGTCACGAGCTCGATGTCGGTGCGGTCCAGCTCCGGCAGGCGGGGGGCCTTCGCCGCCTCGGTCGCCGCGCGCTCCACCGCATCGGGGAACGAGGCCGAGACCTTCATCTCCCGCTGGATGGCGGCGATGCCGTCGCGCATCTCCTGCGCCGTCACGCTGTCGCCAGTCGAACGGACCTTCACCACGCGGTTGCTGGGCATGTCCCGACCCTAGCCGCCCTCCCGGCGACCTTCCTGCCTACGCTTGCGCGCGTGCTGATCCTGCTGCCGCCCAGCGAGGGCAAGACCGCCGCCCGGCGCGGCAAGGCCCTCGACCTGGCCTCGCTGTCGTCACCGTCGCTCACCCCGACGCGGGCGACCCTCCTCGAGGCGCTCACGACCCTGTGCCGCGAGGACCCGGAGAAGGCGGCAGTGGTGCTCGGCCTGGGTCCGGCGCAGCGCGACCTCGTGGAGCGCAACGTCCACCTCGAGACCGCCCCGACCGCCCGCGCGGACGCGATCTACACCGGCGTCCTCTACGACGCCCTCGGCTTCGACACGCTGTCCCCCTCGGCCCGGCGCCGCGCGACCTCGCGGGTCGCGGTCACCAGCTCGCTGTTCGGGATGGTCCGTCCCGGCGACCGGATCCCGGCCTACCGCCTCTCCGGCGACGCCGTCCTGCCCGGGGTGGGCTCGGTGGCCGGCGCCTGGCGCGAGGTGCTCGGCGAGGCGGTCGGCGACGCCGCACGCTCCGGGCTGCTGGTCGACCTCCGCTCCAGCACGTACGCCGCCTTCTGGCGCCCGACGAAGGACCTGGCCCACCGGGTCGCGACGGTCCGCGTCCTCCACGAGTCCGGCGGCAAGCGGAGCGTCGTGAGCCACTTCAACAAGGCGACCAAGGGCCGCATCGTCCGCGCCCTGCTCGAGGACGGCGCCGACCCGCGCACGCCGAGGGCACTCGCCGAGGCCCTGGCCCGGCTCGGCTGGACCGTCGAGGTGGGCGAACCCACGCCGAAGGGCACCCAGCTCGACGTCGTCGTGCAGGAGATCTGAGCGCGATCGTGGCGTCCACGAGTCACGTGGTGGCTCAGCGATTCCACGATCCGACGGGAGTCACCGGATATCCGGTGACCCCCTTGGTTGTGCGGTCGTGGTGACGCGCCAGGCACGACACCACCACCGCGTAGTCGAGGAACAGGGTCCGACCAGCCGCTACCGCAGCGGGATCATGTCGGTCGCCTCGAGCGGATCGACGCCGCACAGCGCCAGGAGGTCGGCGATGATCGAGCGCACCTGCGCCAGGATCACCTCGGCCGAGAGGTCGTCGCTGTGCTCGACGGTGGCCGTCGCCCGTCCGAGCTTCACCAGGTCGTCGACGACGGCGGTGGCCATGCGGTTGGCGACCAGCTCGTCGGCGACCCGGTCGGCGAGGTCGGCCAGGTCGCGCATCAGCGTGGCGTACGACGGAGGCACCGGCTCGCGGCGGTAGACCGCGACGGCCACCCGCCGCACCACGACCCTCGTGTTGCGCAGGGCCACGTCGAGCGGCTCCACCAGGTCGGCGAGCTGGCGCTGCTGCTCCCCGTGGCGGCGGCGGAACGGCGAGGACTGCACGATCGAGATCCCTTCCTCGGAGGCCGCGCGGAGCTCACCGATGAGCACGTCCGTCGACCGGGCGTCGCGGAGCACCGCGAGGGCCTTCTCCACGTCACCGTCGCCCAACCGGTCGGCGCCGGAGCGCAGCAGCTCGACGATCTTGCGGACGACCACGGCGGCCTGGTCGCGCGGCTTGCGCAGGGGTGCGCGCGGCACCACGGTCGCCGCCACCAGCGCGACCGCGCCACCGATCAGCGCATCGGTCCAGCGCAGGAAGGCGTCGCCCGGCGCAGGCGCCAGGGCCGCGACCACGATGCCCTGCACCGCCGCCTGGATGACGATGAGCTGCGCCGCGTCCAGCAGCAGCGCGATCGACATCCCGCACGCGACGATCAGTGCGATCTGCGGGCCACCCGACCCGATCAGGTGCGTGAGCACGTCGCCCAGCAGCACCCCGAGCGCGACACCGACGGTGACCTCGGCGACCCGGCGCTGCCGCTGGCCGTAGGACATCCCGAGGGAGACGACCGCGGCGATCGGCGCGAAGAACGGCAGGCGGTGCTCGAACACGTCGGCGGCCAGCCACCAGGCGATGCCCGCGGCGACCGCGCACTGCCCGATGACCCAGGCCTTGGCCCTCAGCCTGGCGATGCGGGCGCGCAGCGACGTACGACCGCGTGCCGCCATCAGCTCCGCGTCGAGGCGCACCGCGAGCCTGCTCTCAGAGACCCGACTCGTCGGTGCGCACCAGGATGCGCTGGCACTCCTCGCAGCGGATGACCTCGTCGGCGGGAGCGGCCTTGATCCGGGACAGCTCGGAGGCGTCGAGGGTCATGTTGCAGCCGCCGCACTGGCGCGCCCGCAGCAGCGCGGCGCCGATGCCCTTCTGCTCCCGGAGCCGCTCGTAGAGGGCCATCAGGTCCTCGGGCATGCCCTCGGTCGCGGGCCCGCGGGCGGCCGTCACCTCGTCGAGCGAGGCGTCGATGCCGACCCGCTTCTCGTCACGCGCGGTGACGAGCTCGGCCAGCTTCGCGTCGATGTCGTCGGCCCGGATGGCGAGGGCGTCGAGCACCTGCTGGGCCTGCTCGAGCGCCTCCATCACCTCGAGCTCGGCGTCCTCGAGGGTGGTGATCCGGCGCTCGAGGGAGACCAGCTCGTGCTGCATCCGCTCGAGGTCCTTGGGCTGGGTGATCTGGCCGCTGTCCATCCGGGTGCGGTCGCGCTCGCGTCGTGCCTTGACCTGCTCGACCTCGCGGTCGGCCTTGGCCTGCTCGACGGTCAGGTCGTCGACGACGATGCGCGCGTCCCGCACCTGGTCGGTGATCTCCGTGCGCTCCGCCTCGAGCGACGCGATCTCGGCCAGCTCGGGCAGGTGCGCCCGCTGGTGCCGGAGCTGGGCAGCCCTCGAGTCGAGCTCGGCGACGTCGAGGAGCTTGACCTGGTGGGTGGGATCGGCCTTCAACAGCACTCCTGCTTCGACAACGGATGCGACTTGCGCGATTTCAGTGGCGGAACGTCCACGGGTCGGTGCACAGCGTGCTGACCCGCGTCTCGACCCTATCGCCCATCGCGGTGCGGAGCCGATCCTCCACCACCGGGAGCCAGGTCCACTCTGCCGCCCAGTGCGCCACATCGACCAGCGCCGGTCCGTCGTGCTCGAGGAACTCCCCCGCCCGGTGGTGCCGCAGGTCGCTGGTGACGTAGACGTCCACGTCGCTGTGCGCGAGCTCGTCGAGGAGGAAGTCACCGGCCCCGCCGCAGACCGCGACCCGGCGCACCGGCCGGTCCGGGTGGCCCGCGACGCGTACGCCGTGGGCCGTGCTGGGCAGGGCACGCGACACCCGCGCGGCGAACTGGTCGAGGGTCGTCCGGTCGACGGTGCCGATGCGGCCCGTGCCGGTGGTGGCCAGGCCCGGGTCGGCGAGCGGCACCACGTCGAAGGCGGGCTCCTCGTAGGGGTGTGCGGCCAGCAGCGCCCGCACGACAGCCGTACGCCGGTGGCGTGGCGCGACGACCTCGACGCGCGCCTCCTCGACGACCCCGAGCTCCCCGACCCGCCCGATCGCCGGGTCGGCCCCGTCGAGCGGCCGGAAGCGTCCCTCCCCGGCCACCGACCACGACGCCGAGTCGTAGTCACCGATCCGGCCGGCCCCGGCTTCGTGCAGGGCGTCGCGTACGGCATCGGCGGAGGCGACCGGGACGAACACCACGACCTTGTCGAGCGGGTCGGCCGGTGCGGGCCGGATGGGCTCGAGGTCGGTGAGGCCGAGCGCGAGGGCCAGGGACTCGGAGACCCCCGACGCTGCCTGGTCGGCGTTGGTGTGGGAGGCGAGCAGCGCGCAGCCGTTGGCGCTGAGGGTGTGGAGCGTGCGCCCCTTGGGCGTGGTCGCTGCGACGGAGCTGACCGGGGTGAGCAGCAGTGGGTGGTGCACGACGAGCAGGTCGGCGCCCCACTCCACGGCCTCGCGCGCGACGTCGATCGTCGGGTCGACGGCGAACATCACCTTCTCCACCGCGGCGGTCGGGTCGCCGGCCACCAGCCCGACCGCGTCCCACGAGTCGGCGGTGCGGGGCGGGTACCAGGCGTGCAGCAGGTCCACGACGTCGGCGAGCGTTGGCATGCGGCCGATCATGCCGGATGCGGCCGGGCTGGCCGGTGGGACTAGTTGACCTGCCGCTGCTGCCCCTCCCAGTAGGGCTGGCGCAGCTTGAACTTCTGCAGCTTGCCGGTCGCCGTCCGGGCCAGGTCGTCGCGGAACTCGATCGACGTGGGCGCCTTGTAGCCGGCCGCCTTGTCCTTGCACCACGCGATCAGCTCGGCCTCGTCCGCGCTCGCGCCCTCGGCCAGCACGACCAGCGCCTTGATGGTCTCGCCCCACTTCTCGCTGGGCACGCCGATCACGGCCACCTCCGCGACCGCGGGGTGGGAGAAGAGCACGTCCTCGACCTCGATCGAGGACACGTTCTCGCCGCCGGTGATGATCACGTCCTTCTTCCGGTCGCTGATCGTGAGGTAGCCGTCGTCACCGATGACGCCGCCGTCACCGGTGTGGAACCACCCGTTGACCAGCGCCCGCTCGGTCTCGTCAGGACGCTCCCAGTAGCCCTCGAGGATCACGTTGGACCGCGCCAGCACCTCGCCCTGGTCGTCCGTGCGCAGGCGTACGCCGATCGCGGGCGCGCCGGCGCGGACCAGCTTCGCGGCGCGGTCCTCGGGTGCCAGGTCGTCCCACTCCGCCCGGTTCCGGTTGACCGTCAGCAGCGGCGAGGTCTCGGTGAGGCCGTAGATCTGGATGAACTCCCAGCCGAGCTCCTCCTGCACGCGCACCACGGTCTTCGTCGGCGGCGGCGCGCCCGCCATGATGATGCGGACGCGGTCCCGGCCGGGGATCTCTCCCTCCCAGTCGGCCGCGGCGTCGAGCACCGCGGCCGCCACCGCCGGGGCGGCGCACATGACCGTCACGCCGTGCTCCTGGACCCGCCGCAGGATCTCCGCGCCGTCGACCTTGCGCAGCACCACGTGCGGCACGCCCAGCCCGGTCATCGCGAACGGCATGCCCCAGCCGTTGGCGTGGAACATCGGGAGCGTGTGGAGGTAGACGTCGCGGTCGGTCACGCCGGCGTGGAGGGCGAAGGTCACCGCGTTCGTCCAGATGTTGCGGTGGGTGATCTGCACGCCCTTGGGGCGCGCGGTCGTGCCCGAGGTGTAGTTGATCGTCGCCGTCGCGTTCTCGTCCGGCTCCCACGTGCGCGGCTCGGTGCCGGGCGCCGCGAACATCGACTCGTCCTCGCCCAGCACGAAGGTGTGCTCGACGTCGATGTGCTGGAGCGAGTCCACGAGCTCGGGATCGACGTAGAGCACGCGAGCGCCGGAGTGCGCCACGATGTAGGCGATCTCGTCGTGGCGCAGCCGGAAGTTGATCGGCACCAGGACCCGACCCGAGCCGCACACGCCGAAGAACGACGTCAGCAGGCGCGCGCTGTTGTGGCTGATGACCGCCACGCGGTCGCCCACCTCGATGCCGAGCTCGTCGAGCCGGGCGGCCTGCCGCCGGGCCAGGTCGTGGGCCTCGGCGTAGGTGAGGGTGCCCAGCGAGGGCGCCGGCTGGTCGGGCTCGTCGATGAATCCGGGTCGCTCGCCGTAGACGGCGGCCGCCCGCTCGATGAAGTCGGTGACGCTGAAGGGCACGATCATGCGCCCACTGTGGCATGCGTCACCGACGCCGACGAGGGGCTGCGGCGACTGTGCGACGGACGGTCACCCGCCGGCGACGAGCGGCCGATGAGAGATCTCTCATCCTGCTCTCATGCCTGCGCCACGACGCTCGGGGAGCCTGCCGTCATGAGTCGCGCGACCAAGGTGCTGGTGCTCCTGGCATTCGTGGTGCCCCTCGCGGCCTACGTCGCTGGATCGCTCGCCACCGTCGGCAGCAGCGACCCCGCGGACCGGGGCCCGATCATCCTGCGCGACCCGCCCGTCGAGCCGTCCGCCGACCCACCCGACACCCTCCTCGAGGCCCCTCCCACGGCGCCCCGGACGGACCGTTCGCAGGACGGGTCGAACGGCCAGCCCGACGACGACCGGGACCGGCGCCGGGACGAGGCCAGGGTCGTCACCCCGCTCCCGACATCGGTCGGGGAGGATGGCGACGACGAGTGGGACGACGACGGGCCGGACGATGACGACACCACGGACGAGCGCGACGACTGATCGTGCCACGCGCCGGTTTGCCCAGGTCTCGGTACGCACCCGCATCGCGGTCGTCATCGCCGTCCTCACGGCCGTCGCGATGACGGGCGCCGGGGTGCTCGTGTACGCCCTCGAGTCCGCACGCATCGAGCGCGCGGTCAACGCCCAGATCGATCAGGAGATCGCCGAGTTCCGCGAGCTGCGGATCGACCCGGGCACCGGCGAGGAGTTCGCCGACGTGGGCAGCCTGCTCAACGTGTTCCTGACCCGCAACGTGCCCGACGACGACGAGATGCTCGTCGGCTACGTGCAGGGCGAGGTGCCCGAGCGCACCCGGAACAGGTATGGCCAGGAGGTCATCGACGAGCCCGCCTTCCGCAGCGCGCTGAGCGAGCTGTCCGAGACCGGCGGTACCCGGGTGATCCACTCCCCCGCCTTCGGCGAGACCTGGGTGACCGTCGTCCCGGTGGTCAACACCCTGGGTAGTGGCGCGCTGGTGATCGTCAACTTCCTCGCCGACGAGCACGACGAGCTGCGGCGCACCCTGCGGACCTACGCCCTCGTCGCCCTGCTCTCGCTCGGGCTCATCACCACGATCGCCGCCCTCCAGTCCGGGCGCCTCCTCGCACCGTTGCGGACACTGGAGGAGACCGCCCGCGAGATCACCGCGACCGACCTGTCCCGGCGCCTTCCCGAGCGCGGGAACGACGACATCACCATGCTGACCCGCACCATCAACGGCATGCTCGAGCGACTGGACAGCGGCTTCGCGGCCCAGCGACAGTTCCTCGACGACGCCGGCCACGAGCTCAGGACCCCGCTCACCGTGCTGCGCGGCCACCTCGAGCTGCTGGACCACGGTGACCCGGCGGACCTGGTCGAGACGCGCGACCTCCTGCTCGACGAGGTCGACCGCATGTCCCGTCTGGTGGGTGACCTGATCCTGCTCGCCAAGGCCAGACGTCCTGACTTCCTCGTCACCGGGCCGGTGGACCTCGACCAGCTCACGCGGTCGGTGCTGGCGAAGGCGAGGGCCCTGGGCGAGCGCGACTGGCAGCTCGACGGCACCGCCGCGGGATCGGTCGTCCTCGACGAGCAACGGATCACCCAGGCCGTGCTCCAGCTCGCCGACAACGCCGTCAAGCACACCGACCCGGGTGCCACCGTCGCGATCGGCTCGGCGCGCGCTGGGGGCGAGGTCAGGCTGTGGGTCCGCGACGACGGCGACGGCATCGCGCCGGAGGACCGCGGCGCCGTCCTCGAGCGCTTCGGCCGCAGCCGCGTGCGCCCCGGGGACGACGGATTCGGACTCGGGCTCTCGATCGTCAGCGCCATCGCCGACGCACACGGGGGCGTGGTCCGGATCGGTGACCCCGGCCCCCGAGGGGCGCACGTCGAGATCGTCCTCCCCGACCCGACCACCACCCGACCCATCACCCGACCCATCACCCGCCCCACCTCCGAGGAGTCGACGTGGCCCAGATCCTGATCGTGGAGGACGAGCAGCGCATCGCCTCGTTCGTGGCCAAGGGCCTGCGCGCCGAGGGACACCAGCCCACGGTGGCCACCGACGGCCCCAGCGGGCTCGACGAGGCGCTGACCGGCCGCTACGACCTGATGGTGCTCGACATCGGGTTGCCGGGCATCGACGGGTTCGCCGTGCTCGACCAGCTGCGCTCCCAGGGCAGCCGGATGCCGGTCATCGTGCTCACCGCTCGCGACTCGGTCACGGACACCGTGACCGCCCTCGACGGCGGGGCCGACGACTACATGGCGAAACCGTTCCGGTTCGCCGAGCTCATGGCACGGATCCGGCTGCGCCTGCGGACCCTCGCTCCCGCCGATGCGGGGAGCCGCGCAGACGAGATCGTCGTCGGTGGGCTCCGCCTGGACCGGCGCACGCGCCGGGTCTCGGGGCCCCAGGGCGAGTCGGATCTCTCGGCACGCGAGTTCGCGCTGGCCGAGATCTTCCTGCTCAACCCCGGCCAGGTGCTCACCCGCGAGCAGCTCCTCGACCTCGTCTGGGGCTTTGACTTCGACCCGGGGTCCAACGTGGTGGACGTCTACGTCGGCTACCTGCGACGCAAGCTGGGCGGTGCCACGATCTCGACGGTCCGCGGCATCGGCTACCGCCTCGACCCCTGAGCGTGGCGGCCGGCAGTCATCCCCTGATCCTGAACCCCGCGAGCGAACCCCGCGGCAAGGAGGCCAGCACCGGCTCCAACGCCTCCGCCACCTCGTGCGGTCGCGGACGGTCGGCGGGGTCCGGGCGCAGGCACGCCAGGATCGTCCCGGCGACCACCGGAGGGACGTCATCGGGCAGCGCGGCCGGCGCCTCGGCGAGCTGCGGGAACCGCCGGCGTACGTCGTCGGCGTCGGGGTCGCCGTGCTCGAAGGGCCGCCGACCGGCGACCGCGTGGAAGAGCGTGGCGCCGAGGCCCCACACGTCGGAGGCGTACGACGGCACCGGTCCGCCGGTCTCGCTCGCACCCCCCGGGACGCACTGCTCGGGCGCCATGTAGGCGTCGGTGCCGATCGGGTGGCGCAGGCGCCTCGCGTCCTCCTCGGGACGGGCCACCGACAGGTCGATCAGACGCGCGGGGGCGCCCATGATGACGTTGCTCGGCTTGATGTCGAGGTGAGTCCAGCCGATGTGACGGAAGTAGTGCAGGGCAGCGGCGACGTCGATGGCGAGCGGGAGGTACTGCTGCTCCTGCAGGCGCCCGTAGCGGCGGATGAGGCTCGAGAGCCGCGGTCCGTCGATGTGCTCGAGCACGACGTGCGGACGCTCGCCGTCCTGCCCGTCGCGGAGGCCGCGCACCACGACCGGGTGGTTGATCGTGGTCAGGGCGAGGACCTCCCGGCGCAGTCCGCGCCGGGAGGACCCGTCCTCGAGCTGCGAGGGACGCAGGACCTTCACGACCACGGGTGACCAGGTGACCTCGTCGAAGCACAGCCAGGCCTCGTACGCCGCCCCTCCACCGAGGCGCCGCAGCGCGCTCAGCCCCGGGGCGAGGAGCTCGCCCTCGGCGAGGCGCCAGCCGTCGTCGTTCCTGCCCATGGTCGCCTCCCTCGCGTCCAGCCTCAGCCGCGGGTGTCGTTGCGGCTGCGGTCGTTGGTGTTGTTGGCCGTCTTGTCGCGGGTCTTGTCGCCGCCGTCGCGGGTCCAGTCGCGGGTCCTGTCGCCGCGGCTCTTGTCGCGGTCGCGGCTCACGTCGGTGACCCGGCTGTTGGTGTTGTCGTTGGTGTCGCGGCTCTGGCCGGTGTACGACGGGCTGTTGGTGCGGGTGTCGTCATCGTCGTCGTCGAACGTGTCGTCGTCGTCGTCATCGGCGACCAGTACCAACGCGGGGGTGTCGTCCTCGCGCTTGGCCGCCTCGTCGGACGCCGAGGCCACGACGGGCGACGACATGGCGATCAGTCCCACGGCGGTGAGGCCGGCGACGCCCAGGAGGGCGGTGGGAAGGAGCTTCCTCATCAGGTTTCCTCTCGTCGGGGCCGTGCTGGCCCGGTGGACGAGGAGCAGCCTGCTGCGGCGGCGTGAGCCGACCGTGAGGCGCCGATGAGAGGCCTCTCATGTGAGGAACCGGGTGCGTCGGGACGGTTTCGAACCGCCGACCGCTCGGGTGTAAACCGAGTGCTCTACCGCTGAGCTACCGACGCGCGAGGGCACACACTACGGGACCGGGTCGGCAGGCCCGGAATCCCGCTCACGCCCGCAACCGGGCGGAAATGAAATGAGTCGAGCCGCTGGCGTCTCGGGTCACCAGCGGCTCAACAAGTACAAGATTACACCGCCACCCAAGCCTGTCCGAGGAATCCGAGATTTCTCGCAGCCGGTCTAGACCACTGCGCTCCACCGGGCTCAGGACAGGGCCGCGTGGAGCTCGCGCAGGTGCTCGTCGAGGTCACGACCGTCGGGGTTGGCGTTGTGCACCGACCACCGCAGCCGCCCCTGCAGGTCCACGACGTACGACGACCGGCGCGGGGCGCCCTTCACGCTGTCGAACACCTCGTAGGCCGAGGCCACCGCCCCGTGGGGCCAGTAGTCGGAGAGCAGCGGGAAGTTCAGGCCCTCGGCCTCGGCGAAGGACCGCAGGGCGTAGACGGAGTCGCACGACAGGGCGAGCACCTCGGTGTCGAAGCTGAGGAACTCGTCGAGCCGGTTGCGGACCGCCGACAGCTCGCCGGTGCAGACGCCGGTGAAGGCGAAGGGGAAGAAGATCAGCGCCACCGCCTTGCGCCCGCGGAAGTCGCTGAGGCGCACGTCCTGCCCGAACTGGTCGCGCAGGGTGAAGTCGGGTGCCTCGTCACCGATGCACAGGCCCGGCCCGTTCACGACTCGCCCTCGCTCTCCTGCTGTGTCCGATCCAGCTGGGCGAGCTCGCGCTTGAGGATCTTCCCCGTGGCGTTGCGCGGCAGCTCGTCGAGGAAGACGATCTCACGCGGCACCTTGAAGCGGGCGAGGTGGGCCTTGACGTGCTCGCGGAGCTCGTCGGCCGTCACGTCGCCGTCTCTCACCACGAACGCGCGCAACCGCTGGCCGTAGTCGTCGTCGGCGACGCCGACCGCGGCCACCTCCTGCACCCGCTCGTGGGCGACCAGGCAGTCCTCGACCTCCTGCGGGAAGACGTTCTCCCCGCCGGAGACGATCATGTCGTCGTCGCGGCCCGCGACGTGGAGCCGGCCCGCCTCGTCGAAGTAGCCGAGGTCGCCCGAGCACATCAGGCCGTCGACGACCTCCTTGGACCCGCCGTTGGTGTAGCCCTCGAAGAGCAGCCCGTTGCCGACGAAGATCCGGCCGGTCTCGCCCCGGGGCAGCTCGTGGCCGGCCTCGTCGAGGATCTTCACGACCGTGCCGTAGGGCGGCCTGCCGGCCGAGGTGGGGTCGGCATGGAGGTCCTCGGGCGTCGCGATCGAGGCGTAGGCGACCTCGGTGGAGCCGTAGATGTTGTAGAGGTTGTCGCCGAAGCGGTCCATCCACGCCTGGGCGAGGGTGGCCGGCAGCGCCGACCCGGACGAGGCGACCACCCGCACGCGGGACAGGTCGATGCCGTCGAGCACCTCCGGCTCGAGGGCCAGCATCCGCTGCAGCATCACCGGGATCACGACGAGGGACTCGCAACGCTCGTCCTGCGCGGTGCGCAGCGCGGTCAGCGGGTCGAACGAGCGCCGCAGCACCACGGTCGACCCCAGCAGCATCGCGAGCGCGAGGTGCGCGAAGCCCCAGGTGTGGAAGAGCGGCGCGGCGATGTGCGTGCGCCAGCCGGCCCGCAGCGGCATCCGCGACAGCAGCGAGACGGCCGCGTCGATGCCGGCCTCCTTGCGGGGCGCACCCTTGGGCGCCCCGGTCGTGCCGGAGGTGAGGATCACGACCCGCGCATGGCGACCGGGCGGCTGCAGGTCGCCCTCGTCGTACGCCCCGACGAGCTGCTCGAGCGTCTCGCCCTCCGGGTCGCCGTCGGTCCAGGCCAGCAGCCGGCGCTCGACATCAGCCCCGGCGAGGAGACCGCTGAACTCCTCGTCGTGGACCACCATCCGGGGCGCCTCGCGATCGAGCACGTCGACGAGCTGCGGGCCGGCGAAGGCGGTGTTGAGGTAGAGGATGTCGGCGCCGAGCTTGGCGACAGCGATGGAGGCGTCGATGAAGCCTCGGTGGTTGCGGCACATGACGGCAACCGAGTCGCCCTCCCGCACGCCCCGCTCGGAGCGCGCCAGGGAGTTGGAGCGACGGTGCAGCTCCCCCCACGTCAGCTCGCCGAGCTCGTCGATGACCCCCACCTCGTGGGGGGCGCGGGAGGCCAGGGTCGCGAACCCGCCGGCGGGCCCGGTGCCCCAGCGGAGCACGACCCGGCCGATGTCGAGCAGCGTGCGCGGGCCGTAGGGGCGGATGACGCCGGCGCGCCCCAGGACGCGGACCGTGGCGCCGAGCCCGGAGACCGTGCCCGCAACGGCACGGACCGCAGTGGTGCCCGGCTTGGTCACGCGGGAGTCTTCGGAGCGACGAGGCGCGTGGCCTGCCAGTCCTTGCTGACCGCTGCGGTCGTGGTCTGCGAGAGGCCCGCGACCGGCGCGGCCTCGGCGATGTCGGCGGCGTCGACCGTGCCGGACCGCCCCACCTTGGGCGTCAGCAGCCAGATCGACCCGCCGCCGACGAGGTCCGTCAGCGCGTCCACGAGTCCGTCGACGAGGTCGCCGTCGTCGCCACGCCACCAGAGCAGGACCGCGTCGACCACGTTGCCGTAGTCACCGTCGACCATGTCTGCGTCGATGCAGTCCTCGACGGCGATGCGCAGCTCGTCATCGGTGTCGTTGTCCCAGCCGAGCTCCTGGACGACCATCCCGGGCTTGAGTCCCAGCCGGTCCCCCACACCTGTCGCCGGGGCAGAATCGCCCACCGTCGAGCTCACGCAGTGCCTCCCATGTCCCGGTGCGCCCAGTGCGCACGGTGACGCACAGTCCACAGGAACACGGCAGGCGCCGCAACCCCGTCCCGTACGACGACCCCCTCACGGGTGCGGCGTCTCACAACCGCAGGGCCTACCCGCGGGTAGATTTCGTGGCGGCGGGACGCGTGACACGATGAGCGGGTGAGTGACGCCGAGAAGTCCAGCAAGAGCCCCGTCGCGTCGGTGATCCACGAGGGTCTCCCCACCCAGCTGCCCGACATCGACCCCGACGAGACCCAGGAGTGGCTCGCGTCATTCGACGCGATGCTCGACGACCGCGGTCGCGACCGGGCTCGCTACGTCATGCTGCGGCTGCTGGAGCGGGCCCGCGAGAAGCAGGTCGGCGTCCCGGCCCTGCGCTCGACCGACTACATCAACACCATCCCCCCGGAGCGCGAGCCCTGGTTCCCCGGTGACGAGGAGCTCGAGCGCCGCATCCGCGCGTTCATCCGCTGGAACGCCGCGGTCATGGTCTCCAGCGCCAACCGCAAGGGCCTCGAGGTCGGCGGGCACATCGCCACCTACCAGTCCTCCGCCTCGCTCTACGAGGTCGGCTTCAACCACTTCTTCCGCGGCAAGGACCACGAGGGCGGCGGCGACCAGATCTACATCCAGGGCCATGGCTCGCCGGGCGTCTACGCCCGCGCCTTCCTGGAGGGCCGCCTCAGCGAGCAGCAGCTCTACCGCTTCCGCCAGGAGGTCCAGCACGGCAAGGGCGCCGGCCTGCCGTCGTACCCGCACCCGCGCCTGATGCCGGACTTCTGGGAGTTCCCGACCGTCTCGATGGGCCTCACCGCGATCGGCTCGATCTACCAGGCCCGCTTCAACCGCTACCTCGACAACCGCGGCATCAAGGACACCGACCAGCAGCGCGTGTGGGCGTTCATGGGCGACGGCGAGATGGCCGAGCCCGAGTCGCTCGGCGCGATCCGCGTCGCCGCGCGCGAGGAGCTCGACAACCTCACCTGGGTCATCAACTGCAACCTCCAGCAGCTCGACGGCCCGGTCACCGGCAACGGCAAGATCATCCAGGAGCTCGAGGCCAACTTCCGCGGCGCCGGCTGGAACGTCATCAAGGTCGTCTGGGGCCGCGAGTGGGACGCCCTGCTCGCCCGCGACGTCGACGGCGTCCTGGTCAACCGGATGAACTCCACCCCCGACGGCCAGTTCCAGACCTACTCCACCGAGGACGGCGCCTACGTGCGCGAGCACTTCTTCGGCGGTGACCCGCGCCTGCGCAAGATGGTCGAGCACATGTCGGACACGCAGATCGAGAAGCTGCCGCGCGGTGGTCACGACTACCGCAAGGTCTACGCCGCGTTCGACGCCGCGACCAAGCACACCGGTCAGCCGACGGTGATCCTCGCCCACACCATCAAGGGCTGGACGATCGACGCCCTCGAGGGCAAGAACGCCACCCACCAGATGAAGAAGCTGACCCTCCCGGACCTCAAGAAGTTCCGCGACCGGCTCTACCTCCCGATCAGCGACCGCGACCTCGAGGAGTCCTACGAGAAGACCGGCGGCGCGCCGTTCTACCACCCGGGCGCCGAGTCGCCCGAGATCGAGTACATGCTCGAGCGCCGCACGGCCCTCGGTGGCTCGATCCCCCGCCGCGTCCACCGCGCCACCGCGCTGAAGCTGCCCGGCGACGAGATCTACTCCGACCTCAAGCAGGGCTCGGGCAAGAACAAGATCGCCTCGACCATGGCCGTCGTCCGGCTGCTGCGCGACTGGATGAAGGACCCGGAGATCGGCGACCGCATCGTGCCGATCGCCCCCGACGAGTACCGCACCTTCGGCATGGACTCCATGTTCCCGAGCGCCAAGGTCTACAACCCCGGTGGCCAGCAGTACGAGTCCGTCGACCGCAAGCTGCTGCTCTCCTACAAGGAGTCCGCGCAGGGCCAGATGCTCCACGAGGGCATCTCCGAGGCCGGCGCCATGGCGTCCGCGACCGCGGCCGGCTCGGCGTACTCCACGCACGGCGAGCACATGATCCCGTTCTACATCTTCTACTCGATGTTCGGGTTCCAGCGCACGGGTGACTCGATCTGGGCGATGGCCGACCAGCTGGCGCGCGGCTTCCTGATCGGTGCCACGGCCGGCCGGACCACGCTGACCGGCGAGGGCCTCCAGCACGCCGACGGCCACTCGCCGCTCCTCGCGGCGACGAACCCGGCGATCGTGCACTACGACCCGGCCTTCGCCTACGAGATCAGCCACATCATGCAGAGCGGTCTCGAGCGGATGTACGGCACCGGCGGGCCCGAGGGCCACGGCGAGGACGTCATCTTCTACCTCACCGTCTACAACGAGCCGGTCTCCCAGCCGGCCGAGCCCTCCGACGTCGACGTCGACGGCATCCTGCGCGGCATCCACAAGGTCTCGACCGCCGAGGGCGAGGGCCCCCGCGTTCAGCTGATGGCCTCCGGCGTCGGCTACCCGTGGATCGACGAGGCGGCCCGCCTCCTCGCCGAGGACTGGGGCGTCCGGTCCGACCTGTGGTCGGTCACCTCCTGGAACGAGCTGGCCCGCGACGGCGCCGCCGCCGAGCAGTGGAACCTCCTCAATCCCGGCGAGGAGCGCCGTACGGCCTACGTCAGCGGCAAGCTCGCCGGCGTCGACGGCCCGGTCGTCGCGGTCTCCGACTACATGCGGGCCGTCCCGCTGCAGATCGCCCGCTGGGTGCCGGCCGACTACCGCGTGCTCGGTGCCGACGGGTTCGGCTTCGCCGACACCCGCCCCGCCGCCCGGCGCTTCTTCCACATCGACGCGCAGAGCGTCGTGGTGCAGGCGCTCCAGGCGCTGGCCGATGCCGGCCAGTTCCCGGTCGAGAAGGTCGTCGAGGCAGCCCAGCGCTACCGGATCGACGACCCGACGGCGACGAAGGACATCAAGCAGGAGGGCGGCGACGCGTAGTCGCTGCTGCTGCCCGCGTCATCGCTGGTGGGTCACCGGGGTCCCCGCTGCGTTGTCGGACGGAGGAGCGCAGCGGGGGAGATCGAGAACGCAGTGGGGTGGATCACGCTTCCCGCGCGTAGGTCGCGGGAGGGTGGCCCACCAGCTGCGTGAAGGCACGGATCAGGTGCGACTGGTCGGCGTAGCCGAGGCGGGCGGCGAGCTCGGCCCAGTCCACCGGGTCGTCGCCGTGGGCCGCGGCGGTGACGTCGAGCAGCCGGAACCGCTGCACGACCCACTTGGGGCCGATCCCGACGTGTGAGTGGAAGCGGCGCTGCAGCGTGCGGAGGCTGACCCCCGCCAGGTCGGCCAGCTGCTCGGCCCGCACCAGCGAGGTGTCGGCCTCCGCCCGCTCGACCAGGGCGGCGAGCTCGGGCACCAGCGGGTCGTCCTCGGGCGCGAGCCCGCGCAGCCACGCGGCGAGCACGGCCGCGCCGCCTTCGGGACGGTCGTGGGACAGCACCTCCTCGGCCACCGGCCGGTCGTCGACCCCGAGCACCGCGGCGGCCGCCACCTCCTGCCCCTCGAGCGCACCGACGTCCGCGCGCAGGAACGGGTGGAACCCGGCCGGGCGGAAGCCTGCCGCCACCGTGTGCCCCGCGCCCTCCAGCCGGCGGCGGAACATGCGCGGGTGCACGCCGTGCACGAGCAGCCGCGGCTCCCCCGCGACGACCTCGGCGCTGACGTGCACGACCGGTCGGGGCACGACCTCCTGCTCGTGCGGCGCGGGCACGTCCCAGTGGACCCACCAGAAGTAGTCGACGAGCCCGGCCAGGTCGTCGTCGGGCTCCACCCGGCCGACCTCGATCAGCTGCTCGGCGCGGCTGGGTCGCAGGATCGCCGCCTGCACGCGGCTCGATCGGGAAGGCACGCGGCGAGCGTAGGACGCACCTCCGACAGCCTGTCGCCTTTCTCCAAGCGCCCGCCCCGTCGCCGCGGCGAGACTGGTGGCGAACCCGAGAACCAGCACGAGGAGAACAGCAGTGACCCAGCAGCAGACAGCCCGGATCGCCATGGTGACGCTCGACTGCGCGGAGGTCGCGCCGGAGGCGGAGTTCTGGTCCGCCCTCCTGGGGTGGGACGTCGCCGCCAGCACCGAGGACTACGCCATGCTCACCGGCCCGGACGGCTCGCCCGCCCTGGGCCTGGGGCGCGTTCCGGACCACCAGCCGCCCTCCTGGCCCGACGAGGGCGGGCGCAAGCAGTTCCACCTCGACCTCGCGGTCGACGACCTCGACGCGATGACCGAGCGCGCGAGCGCCCTGGGGGCGACGCTCGCCGACCCGCAGCCCGGCGAGACGTGGCGGGTGCTCATCGACCCGGCCGGGCACCCGTTCTGCCTGACCGACGCCGCGAACTGGAGCTAGCTCAGGCCCCGGCCGCCCGTCGTACGGCGTGGAGCGGAGCGACCGGCGCGTCGCCCGCACCGCCGTACGCCGGTTCGCGCGGCGCCCCCTCGTCGAGGAGCGCGCGCCACCGGTCGCGGTCGTAGCGGCTCGGCTCGGTCGATCGGATGAAGTCGCGCACGATCTTCACGAAGCGCTCCGGGTGGTCCTTGTGCGGGAAGTGGCCCGCGTTGGGGATGATCTCGACCCGCGCCGTCGGCGCGAGGGCGCTGGCGTTGCTCGCGTGGTCGACCGGGATCACCAGGTCGTCGGCGCCCCACACCACGCACATCGGCATCTCCTCGGTGAGGTAGGCACGGTCGGCCATGGTGACGATCTGGCCGCGCCAGTCCACCACCGCGCGCACCACGTGCCGGATCGCGGCCCGGGTGTCGGGGTCCTTGAAGGACTCGTAGATGTCGGCGACCTCGTCGAGGTCGCGCAGCTGGCTCACCCCGCTGGCGGCCAGGACCCGCATCGAGGTCGTGGCGAGGTGGCGCAGCCCGGGCAGGGAGAGCACACCCATCACCTGCTGGAAGCCCGGGGTCGTGATCGCCCGGATCGCCGGTGTGACCTCGGGCCCGAGACCGCCGGACCCGACGAGGACCAGCCGTTCGGTCCGCTCGGGGTACTGGTAGGCGAACTGCATCGCCACTCCCCCGCCGAAGCTGTGCCCGACCACGGTCGCGGAGTCGATGCCCAGGAGGGTGAGCAGGTCGCGCATGCCGTTGGCGTAGCCGCCCACGCTGTAGTCGGCGCGGGGCTTGTCCGACGCCCCGTGCCCGAGCAGGTCCGGCGCGATCACCGTGTGGGTGCGCGCCAGCGAGTCGATCACCGGGGTCCAGGTCGTGTGGTCACAGCCCAGTCCGTGGAGCAGCAGGACGACGGGGCCCGAACCCTTGCGCACGTACGCGCGCCTGTGCCCGTGCACAGTGGCGTACTGCAGGTGCGGGTTGCTGCGACGGGGCACTCGAGCTCCAACCTGGGGGGTCCGGTTCCGGATTCAACCAGACGGGTCGGTGCTGCGACCGGCGCGCCGAGCGGCGATGCGAAGTCGTGACCTCGGGACCCGGCGGCCCGCCTACCGGCGGCGATGGCGCTCCTTCGTGGGAATCCCACTACGACGCGAGCCGCACTACAGTCGACCCATGCCCCCTTCCCGCCGTCGCGCAGCCGACGCGCTGCGCAGCTCCTCGGGGGCGCTGAGCACGGCCGCCACGGGACGGATGTCGAGCGACCTGCCGTGGTTCGACGACCTGAGCGCCGAGGACCGCTCCTGGGTGGGCCTGATCGTGCAGGCCGGCATCCGCGGCTTCGTCGAGTGGTACGACGTCGAGGTCGAGGCGTCGGCGCACGACCCCCTCGACGTCGTCGTCTTCGGCGCCGCCCCGCGCGAGCTCACCGGCGTCATCTCGCTCCAGCAGACCGTCGAGCTGGTGCGGCTGAGCATCCGGGTCGTCGAGACCAACATCGATGCGCTGCTGCACCCCGAGGACGTCGGCGAGGTGCACCAGGCGGTGCTGCGCTACGCCCGCGAGGTCGCCTTCGCGACCGCCGCCGTCTACGCCCGGGCCGCGGAGTCCCGCGGCGCCTGGGACGCCCGCCTCGAGGCGCTCGTCGTCGACGCCGTCGTGCGTGCCGAGACCGATGAGGCGGTCCTGTCCCGGGCGAGCGCCCTCGGCTGGGGCGCGCACGGCGACGTGGCCGTGGTGCTGGGCTCGGTGCCGCCGCACCGCGCCGAGATCGACGTGTTCGAGTCCGTACGCCGCTCGGCGCGCGCCGGCGACATGGACGCGCTCTGCGCCACCCAGGGCGACCGGCTGGTCGTCGTCCTCGGCGGCGTCGACGACCCGCTGAAGGCGGCCACCCGGCTGCTCGACCACTTCGGTGACGGTCCCGTCGTCGTCGGCCCGGTGACCGCCGACCTCGCCCATGCCAACGCCTCGGCGCGGGCCGCGCTGTCCGCGCACCGCGCGGCGAGCGGCTGGCCCGACGCGCCCCGCCCGGTGGCCAGCCGCGACCTGCTGCCCGAGCGCGCGCTCGCCGGCGACGGCCACGCCCGCCGCCACCTCGTCGACGACGTCTACCTCCCGCTCGTGGCCACGCGCGGTGCGCTCCTGGAGACGCTCGGCGCCTGGTTCGAGCACGGCTCGTCCATCGAGGGCACGGCCCGTGCGCTCTTCGTGCACCCCAACACCGTGCGCTACCGGCTGCGGCAGATCTCCGAGGTCACCGGCTGGTCGCCCACCCGCCCCCGGGAGGCCTTCACGCTGCAGCTCGCGCTGATCCTAGGGCGTCAGTCGGGCCGGACGGAACTGTAGGAAACCTACAAGGATCTGGAGGTCACTTCGTCGGCGTCGGACCCGCGGTCGGGGCCCGTGGTTGGGCACAGTGGACTCGTGCTCGTCATCGTCGCCCCCGGTCAAGGGGCCCAGACCCCCGGATTCCTCACGCCCTGGCTGGAGGACCCCACCTTCGCCGCGCGGTTCGACTGGCTCGCCACCGTGGCCGGCATCGACCTGGCGCACTACGGCACCGAGGCCGACGCGGACACCATCCGCGACACCAAGATCGCCCAGCCCCTGCTGGTCGCGACCGGCCTGGTCGCCGCCCTCGACCTCTTCCCGCACCCGGCCGACGCGTTCGCGCGCATCGGCGCCGTCGCGGGCCACAGCGTCGGCGAGCTCACCGCCGCGGCCGGCGCCCGCGTCATCACGGCCGAGCAGGCGATGGTCCTGGTGCGCGAGCGCGGCAACGCGATGGCCGATGCCGCCGCCGTCACGGCGACCGGCATGACCGCCGTCCTGGGCGGCGACCGCGACGAGGTGCTCGCCGCGATCGAGCGTCACGGCCTCACCGCCGCCAACGACAACGGCCCGGGTCAGGTCGTCGCAGCCGGGACGATGGAGCAGCTCGCAGCGTTCGCCGAGGCGCCCCCGGAGAAGGCGCGCATCATGCCGCTGAGCGTGGCCGGCGCGTTCCACACCACGCACATGGCACCGGCCGTCGACCGGCTCTCCTCCCTCGCCCGCTCGGTGTCGACGCACGACCCGCGCACCCCTGTCGTCTCCAACCGCGACGGCCAGGTCGTCCACGACGGGCGCGAGGTGCTGCGCCGCATCGTCGGCCAGATCGCCAACCCCGTCCGCTGGGACCTCTGCCTGGAGACGATGAGCGACCTCGGCGTCACCGGCATCCTCGAGATGCCGCCGGCCGGCACCCTGACCGGCATCGCCAAGCGCGCCCTCAAGGGTGTTGAGACGTTCGCCCTCAAGACGCCCGACCAGCTCGACGCCGCGCGCGACTTCTGCGACAAGCACGGTGAGGCCTCGATGATCGAGACCACCCCGACCTGGCGGATGGTCGTCTCACCGGCCAAGGGCACCTTCCACCTGTCGTCGGAGGCCGTCGAGCACGACGTGCTCGCACCTGGCGCCACGATCGGCGCCGTCGCGAGCCTGCGCGACCGCACCGACATCACCGCCCCGCACGGTGGATCCGTCGTGGAGTGGCTCGTCGAGGACGGAGACCTCGTCTCCCCCGGCCAACCGCTCCTGCGCCTGCACCCGGAGGCGACCGCCTGATGGCCCCCATCACCGCCGTGACGGGCGCTCCGCACACGCGCATCATGGGCATGGGCTCCTACCGCCCCACCCGGCTCGTCCCGAACTCCGAGGTGGTCGACGCGATCGACTCCAGCGACGAGTGGATCCAGCAGCGCTCCGGCATCAAGACCCGTCGGTGGGCCGGTCCTGAGGAGTCGGTCCAGATGATGTCCGTGGAGGCGTCGCGGATCGCCATCGAGCGCGCCGGGCTCGAGCCCGGCGACATCGACTGCGTCGTCGTCGCGACCGTCAGCCACCTGCTCCAGACGCCCGCCGTGGCCACCGCGATCGCCCACGAGCTCGGCACCGGTGGCGCCGCTGCCTTCGACATCTCAGCCGCGTGCGCCGGCTTCTGCCACGGCATCGCCATGGCCTCCGACATGGTCCGCGCCGGCAGCGCCCGCCACGTCCTGGTCGTCGGCGTGGAGCGCCTCACCGACATCCTCGACCTGACCGACCGCGGCACCGCGTTCATCTTCGCCGACGGAGCCGGGGCCGCCGTCGTCGGACCCAGCGAGACCCCGGGCATCGGACCGGTCGTCTGGGGCTCCGACGGGGAGCAGTTCGACCTCATCCGGCAGCGCGAGGACTGGCGCGACGTCGTCGGCACCGACACCCAGCCCGGCTCGGGCGTGATGCCGCACCTGACGATGCAGGGCAACCCCGTCTTCCGCTGGGCGTCCTTCGCGATGGCCAAGATCGGCCAGCAGGCGCTCGACGCAGCGGGGGTGACCCGCGACGAGCTCGACGTCTTCGTCCCCCACCAGGCCAACATGCGGATCGTCGACGCCATGGCCCGGTCGATGAAGCTCCCCGAGTCGGTGCGCATCGCTCGCGACGTCGCCGACCAGGGCAACACGTCCGCCGCCTCCGTGCCGCTCGCGCTCGACCGGATGATGCTCGAGGGCGAGGCCCGCAGCGGCGACACCGCGCTCCTGATCGCCTTCGGCGCCGGCCTCGCCTATGCCGCACAGGTCGTGACCGTGCCTTGAGCAGGCGCCCCCGACCCACCCAGTTCTGACCGAGCACCACCACCCGAGAAAGAAGGGAAGGCCCCATGGCCACCACCGAAGAAATCCGCGCCGACCTCGCCGACATCGTCAACGAGGTGGCCGGCGTCGACGCCGACGACGTCCAGCTGGACAAGTCCTTCGTGGACGACCTCGACGTCGACTCGCTCTCCATGGTCGAGGTCGTCGTGGCCGCCGAGGAGAAGTTCGGCGTGACCATCCCGGACGACGAGGTCAAGAACCTCAAGACCGTGGGTGACGCCGTCGCCTTCATCGAGCGCTCGCAGGGCTGAGCCCTTCCCAGGCGTCACGGGCGGCCGACCAGCCTCGGCCGCCCGTGACCACGGACCTCCATCACCACCGCCAGAAACGGAACCCCACATGCCTTCGACCCGCGTAGTCGTCACCGGCCTCGGCACCACCTCCCCCCTCGGCGGGGACGTCGCCTCGACCTGGCAGGCCATGCTCGCCGGCACCTCCGGCATCGGCTACCTCGAGGACGACTGGGCCGCGACGCTCCCGGTCAAGATCGGTGGCCGCGTGGCCGTCGAGCCGTCCGAGGTGCTGGACCGGGTCAAGGCTCGCCGGTGGGACCGTTCCACGCAGTTCGCCGTGGTCGCGGCCGACCAGGCCTGGGCCGACTCCGGCCTCGAGGGCTCCGGCCTCGAGCCCGAGCGCCTCGCCGTGGCCCTCGCCTCCGGTATCGGCGGCGTCACCACGCTCCTCGCGAACTACGACGCGCTCCTCGAGAAGGGTCCGCGCCGGGTCTCCCCGCTCGCGGTCCCGATGCTCATGCCCAACGCGCCCGCCGCCAACGTGAGCCTCAAGTACGGCGCCCGCGCCGCGGTGCACGCGCCGACCTCGGCCTGCGCGTCGGGCAACGAGGCGATCGCCATGGCCATCGACCTGATCCGCCTCGGCCGCGCAGACGTCGTGATCGCCGGCGGCACCGAGGCCGCCATCCACCCGCTGCCCATGGCTGCCTTCGCCAACATGATGGCGCTCTCCAAGACCGGCACCGACGACGACCGCGACCCGGCCACCGTCTCCCGCCCCTGGGACGTGGCGCGCGACGGCTTCGTCCTCGGCGAGGGTGGCGCGGTCCTCATCCTCGAGTCCGAGGAGCACGCGCGCGCACGCGGCGCCAAGGTCTACGCCGAGGTCCTCGGCGCCGGCATCAGCAACGACGCCCACGACATCGCGCAGCCCGACCCCGAGGGCCGCGGCGGCACCCGCGCGATCGCGATGGCGCTCCGCGAGGGCGACGTCGACCCCGCCACCGTGGTGCACGTCAACGCACACGCCACCTCCACGCCCAAGGGCGACATCGCCGAGGGCCTGATGCTGCACGCCGTCCTCGGTGAGCACGTCGACCGCTGCCTGGTGACGAGCACCAAGTCCATGACCGGTCACCTGCTCGGCGGCGCGGGCGCCCTCGAGGCCGTCGCCACGGTGATGGCCCTGCACGACCGGGTCAGCCCGCCGACGATCAACCTCGACGACAAGGACCCCGCGGTCGACCTCGACATCCCGACGTCGAAGCGCGACCTGCCCGAGGGCGACATCGTGGCCCTCAACAACTCCTTCGGCTTCGGTGGCGCCAACGTCGCCGTCGCCTTCGGCAGCGTCTGATCGCCCTCCGGTCCGCACCCGCCCCCGGAAACCCACCCGGAAGGACTCCCCCATCGTGACTGCCACCGCCGCCAAGCCCGCCAAGCTGCCCCGCGAGGAGGACCCGCGCAACCCGGTCCACCGCCTCACCGCGCTGCTCGACGAGGGCACCCTCGAGCTGATCACCCCCGACGACGAGTCGGGCATGCTCGCGGCGGTCGGACGGGTCGACGGCACGCCGGTGGTCGCCTTCTGCAGCGACGCCACCGTGATGGGCGGCGCCATGGGCGACGTCGGCTGCCGGGTGGTCGTCGACGCCTACCACCGTGCGCTCACCGACGGCGTCCCGATCATCGGACTCTGGCACTCCGGCGGGGCTCGCCTGGCCGAGGGCGTGCTGTCCCTCCACGCCGTGGGCCGCATCTTCCAGGTGATGACGCAGGCCTCCGGCGTCATCCCGCAGATCTCCGTCGTGCTCGGCCCCGCCGCCGGCGGCGCCGCCTACGGTCCGGCCCTGACCGACGTGGTCATCCTCGGCCCCGAGGGCCGCATCTTCGTGACCGGCCCCGACGTGGTGCGCTCGGTGACCGGCGAGGACGTCGACATGCTCCGCCTCGGTGGCCCCGAGCCACACGGTCGGCGCTCCGGCGTGGTCCACATCCTCACCGACTCCGAGCGGGAGGCCCTCGACCGGGCCCGCACCGTCGCTTCCCTCCTCGGCGCACAGGGCAGCCTCGCCGCCGACGCGGTGGAGGACAGAGACCTCGAGGCCCTGTTGCCCGAGTCGAAGAAGCGCGCCTACGACGTGCACCCGCTCGTGGAGGGGCTGCTCGACGAGGGCACCATGCAGGAGATCCACGCCCGCTGGGCACCCAACATCGTCACCGCGCTCGGCCGCTTCGGTGGCCGCACCGTCGGCGTGGTGGCCAACAACCCGCTGCGCCTCGGCGGCTGCCTGGACTCGCTGTCGGCGGAGAAGGCCTCGCGCTTCGTACGCATGTGCGACGCGTTCGGCGTGCCCCTCGTCGTGGTCGTCGACGTCCCCGGCTACCTCCCCGGCGTTGGCCAGGAGTGGGACGGTGTCGTACGCCGCGGCGCCAAGCTGCTGCACGCCTTCGGCGAGTGCGTGGTCCCTCGCGTCACCCTCGTGACCCGCAAGACCTACGGCGGCGCCTACATCGCCATGAACGCGCGCTCCCTGGGCGCCACCCGGGTGTTCGCCTGGCCGGGGGCCGAGGTCGCCGTCATGGGGGCCGTGGCCGCGATCCGCATCCTGCACCGTCGCAAGCTGGCAGAGGTCTCCCCCGAGATCCGGCCCCAGGTCGAGGCAGAGCTCGCCGCCGAGCACGAGCGCATCGCCGGAGGCGTCGACAAGGCCGTGGAGATCGGCGTCGTCGACGAGGTCGTCGAGCCGGCGCGCACCCGCAGCGCGATCGCCGCCGCGATGCGTCACGAGATCGACACCGTCGGCGTGCGCCGCGGCCACCACGGCAACATCCCGCTCTGACACCCGGCCCGTCGGGCGGGCGTAACGCAGGTCACACCGCCTCGTTGAGCACCTCAGACACCCGGAGGTGCCCATGTCGAGCCTGCTCGCGGCCGCCGTCCTCGCCACGGCCGGCCTTCTCCCGCTGCCCCTGCCCGTCCCGTCCCCCGCGCACGAGCCGGCGCCGGCCCAGCAGGTGGCGGTCACGGGAGTGCTGGATGCTCCCGACGGCCGGCTCAAGCGCGGGTGCAAGGACTACCACTACTCCTACGCGGTGGAGTCACCCAGCGAGGACTGGACCTTCGACATCACCATGCAGGATCGCGCGGGCAAGGGTGTCAACGCGCAGTCCCTGATCGGGCCCAACGACCCGACGTCGGGGACCCTGGACTTCCGGCTGTGCCGGTGGGCCACGAAGGCGGGAGTGTTCACGCTCAAGGGCCAGCTCGTGTCGTACGGCGGCGCCGAGGAGACCTCGGTGACGGTCACCGAGGCCTTCCGCCTCCGCGCGCGGACCAGGTGATGGGCAGGCGCGCCTGCCGCGTCGTCAGACGACCTGGTGCAGCCAGCGGACGGGGGCACCCTCGCCCGCGTGCCGGAAGGTCTCCAGCTCGTCGTCCCACGGCTTGCCGAGAAGGTTGTCGATCTCGAGCAGGAGCGTGGTGTCGCCGAGCGCGGCCTTCACCACCGCGGCCTTGAGCCGGTCCTCGGGGATGAGGATGTCGCCGTGCGGCCCGGTGATGGCGTGGAAGATGCCCAGGTCGGGCGTGCAGGAGAAGCGCGTGCCCTCGCTCGAGCTCGTCGGCTCCTCGGTGATCTCGAAGCGGAGGTGGTTCCACCCGCGCAGCGCGGAGGCCACCGCGGCGGCCGTGCCGGCCGAGCCGGTCCACGACAGCTCCGCGCGGTACGAGCCCGGCTGGGCAGGCTGCGGCGTCCAGTCGAGCGAGACGGCGACTCCGAGGACTCCGCCCACGGCCCACTCGATGTGCGGGCAGAGTGCGGAGGGCGCAGAGTGCACGTAAAGGATGCCCCTCGTCGCCGGACCGTCCGGACGGGAAGCAATGCGTGTGGTCACCGTGACCTCCTTGAGTTCCGACGCTCCAGATGCGCCTTCCCCAGCGTTCTGTCGTCGTTGCTCTCAGAGATCGAGTGACACGTATGTGATTAGTGGCTCCATTGTGGCCCATGAGGCGCAGGAATGCCAGCAGGCCGGGCGCGCCGGGCCAGGACCCGATCCGGCGCCCGGCGGGAGGCGGGATCAGGCCTGTCGCTTCTCCAGCAGCTCGGCCCGCTCCGCGGCGTCCGTGAGCTCGTCGGAGTCGATGGCGTGGGTGCGGTGGAACCACGCCAGGGCGTCGGACTCACGACCGGCGGCCTCGAGCGTGTCGGCGTACGCGTAGCGCAGCCGCACCACCCAGGAGGCACGGCTCTTGGACGTGAGCGGCGCGAGCTCCAGCGTGCGGAGCGCCGCGTCGAGCTGGCCCATGTCGCGTCGGGCGCCCGACTCCACGAGGGTCATCTCCGCCTTGGCCTCGGAGCTGAAGTTGGCTACCGACGGGCTCTTGGCCAGCTTGATCGCCTGCTCCGGGTTTCCGAGGGCACGGTGGCAGTCAGCCATGATCGGCAGGTAGTCGGTCGCGCCGTTCATCCGCTTCGCGGCACGCAGCTCGGACAGCGCCTCGGCATAGTGGCCGGCGGCGTACGCCGACTCACCCGCCGCCTCACGCACCACGGCAATGCGGGACGCGCGGGCGCGCGCGGCCAGCGCGTGCTGGTAGGCCAGCTCCGGGTTCTCGTCGATGAAGACGCCGGCAGCGGCGAGGTGGCGTGCCACACGCGCGGCGAGCTTCTCGGGAAGGCCCTTCAGCTGCGCACGCACGCCCCGGTCCAGCTCGGCGCCGGTGATGTCCTCGGGCAGGTCCGGACCGTCGTACGCCGCCTGGTCGGCGGTGCGGGGCTTGTCGTCGGACCGGCCACGGAAGCCCTTGTCCGCCGAGCTGGACGGACGCTTCCCGCCCGGCTTTCCCTGGTACCCGCCGCGTGGCTTGTCGTCGCGGGAGCCGCGACCCCGCGAGTCGCCGGCAGCACCCCGTCCGGAGCCGCCTCGCGAGTCGCCACGCGAGTCGCCGCGGGAGTCACTGCCACGCGAAGCGGAACCGCCTCGGGACGACGACCCACCCCGGCCACTGGCGGAGCTGCCTCGTCCCGCGCTCGACCCACCTCGCGACGGACGCTGTCCTCGACGGTCCTCGGCCACAGCCGCACTTCCCTTCTCAACGCAACGGACCCCGTACCGGGGCAACCGTACTCACTCGTGCCGTGAAATGACGCAGAGGCCACCAGGATGCCTGGTGGCCTCTGCCAAATGTATGTCCGGCGGCGTCCTACTCTCCCACAACCTCTCGGTTGCAGTACCATCGGCGCTGA